>Ga0181562_10000174_pt1 | contig 48583 bp, 45 predicted proteins | sample 011ome_26_FD_139344 | JGI IMG/M metagenome (GOLD analysis project Ga0181562, IMG submission 139344) | Coastal salt marsh microbial communities from the Groves Creek Marsh, Skidaway Island, Georgia - 011511BT metaG (megahit assembly) | ecosystem: Environmental > Aquatic > Marine > Intertidal...
ACAACCTTGAGAAGACTGGATATCTGAGCACATCTGATAACTCAGTTTCTTCTTATAATGAAATCAATTACTTTGATAGTAAGTATAACGGAACATTCACTGTAGTTGGTGTTGGATCCACTGTTTTCACTGTTTCTCTGGTAGATGAACCTGAAGAAACAAGATATCTTCAAAGTGACTGTGCTGTTCTCAAGTATTCCACAACTTCTGGCACAGCTAACGGTGGTATTTCCAGAACTAGAATTGTTTCTCCTGGTTTTGGATTTGAAACTAGACCCGACTTTGTTGGTGTTGGAACAACCTCTAACGGTATCAATGCAATTCTCGAAACAGAGTCAACAACAATTGGTCAGATTCTTTCTACTAGAGTTGCTAACCAAGGATTTGATTATCCCAGTGATAAGACACTGACACCTGCCGCACTGATTCCTTCTTGGTCTCAGATTGAAGAGAACTTTACCGTCAGCGACGGTGGCATTGATGTTCTCAGTGGTGGTCAAGGATTTAGTGGTCCACCTATTCTGACTCTTGTCAATAGTTTGACAGGTGAGGAAGCTGGTGGCGGATCATACATCCCCGTGATGAATGAAAACTCTATCAATGGCGTTGAAGTAATTAAGCAACCATCTGGTATTGCAGGTGTTGCTCATACTCTGTATACACTCAATAATACCAATGGTATTGTTATTACAAGTGTTGATAGTGTTCCTACAGGTATTGTAACTTGCACTATTCAAACACCCGTTCTTGGATTCACAACTTCTCCAATTCTAATTGGCGATAAGGTCTTTGTGGATGGTATTGGTAACTATGATGGAGATGGTTTTGATGGGCATAATTCTAAGGATCATAAGTTTAACTTCTTCACTGTTCAAAATGTAAATGCATCAGTCAATCCAGTAACAGTAACATATAGTCTTGCTGGTATTGCAACTCAATCTGTTGGTACGGCTGTGACCAACACAAACAATCTAGCATCTATGGTTAAGGTGCAAGATTATCCAACTTTTGATGTTACCGTCTCTCGTGTTGAATTTGCTCTCAATCAGAGTATGCAAGTCAGCACTGGTGGTGCATTCTTTAATACTGATCTTGTTGTTACTAAGTCTGTTGGTGATGTCCTGAAACTGAAGGGAACTTACGAACTTAAGGTTGGTGATAAACTTCGTGGTGTATCTGATGGATTCATCTGCACCATTGTTAAGCATGAGAGCTATGAGGGTGTATTTAAAGTAAGACATGACGTTCAACAGTCATTTGGTTGGTCTGACAAGATTGGATTTACCAATGATGATCTGTCTGTTCTGCCTGATAACGATTACTTCCAGAACCTATCCTACACCGTTAAGACTCCTTTAGAGTGGAAGGATGCTTCTGGTCCTATGAACCGTCTTCTTCACTCCTCTGGAATGAAGAACTTTGTGGACATGGAGATCACTTCTCCCGTAAACGCAGCTGCTCCTGTCGGTATTCAATCTCACATAGTTACACAGGATATTAGACTGGACTATGTTGCAGAACTGAGAGCAGATCAAATCAATGCATTTGACTTGGCTGTTGATACAGATGTCAGCGCCAATGTATCTCCTGCTATTGAATTTGCAAACAAAAAACTTTCTTCTTTCATCAAGTGTGTAACAAATAGAGTTCTGTTGCTTGATGATATTTCCAGACAATTCTCCAGTGAAGAACTTAACGATTCTGTAAATCAGACTCTCGTAACTTATCCCACCAATGTTCCCACACAAAGGATCTTGGTTCTTTCTAAGGATACTCGCAACCCAGTCAGTTATCAATTCAATGAGTTCATTCTCATGAATACTCTTGAGGGTGCATATATCTTGGAGAAGGGACAGTCTACAAGCAATGGTGAAATTGTAACTATTGATACTACAATTGATCCTGTAGAAAACACCATTGACGTTAATGCTTCTCCTGTCAGAACAGATATTGATTATGAGTTCAAAGTTGTTCGCCAACTTTATGGATCTTCCATCGGAGTAGGCACTCTAAGCGTTGGTATTGCCTCTGTAACAGGAGTAACAACATCTGTAGGTGCTGCGACAACTACAACTCTGTTTGACGCTGCTGCGGTTGATCTGGAAGGATTTACTGCATCTGTGTCCATCATTAGAAATAGCGATCAATATGGAAACTATCATGAAGTAGTTGCTGATCGTGGAAATGGTGATGATGTATCCATGGCTGAATTTGGTTTCGATACTGGATACAGCGAAAGTGGAATCACCACAGCATTCATTGGCACATTCAGATCTTATATTGAGAGTGGTAGACTTAAACTTGATTATACAAACAATGGTGACGAAACTATTGACGCAAAGGTCAGAATTGTAGGACTGCATAAAGCAGGAGCTGGTGTTGGCACTGCATCATTCAAACTGACTAACCAATCTGAAGGATCTGAGAGATCTGCAAGATATGAAAGTAGCGATGTAACTGATTCTCACATTGCTGGTACTGGTTATGCTGCTACTGTTATCGGTGTAAGTTCTGAAACTCACCTTGCAGGTAAGTCTATCGTTAGAGTTGCTATCGGACAAAGTGTCAATGTTTCTCAACTGATCTTTAGTGGTGATTATCTTACCAGTCAAACTGAACTGACCGAATATCCTCAACTGACTATTGCTGATACTCCTGACGAGGTTGGCCTTGGTACATTTGGAACTCGTTATAATGGAAGCAATCTTGAAGTTATGTTCTACCCAGGTGTCACCTCTGGTGTCGCCACAATCACTGGTTATCATGAACTCTTCTACAGAGATCAAGATGCTAACGCTGATGCTGTTAACAACATCACATATAATGTTGGTATTGATGAATATGTTGAAGATAGTTTTACAACTGGTGATAAGTTAGACTTTGAACTGACAAGTGACGGATTCCCTGTTTACGCTCATGTATTCAATCCAAATACTGCTTCTGTTCTCGATCCAGCAACAGGTATCTTCACTATTAAGAATCACTTCCTGAACACAGGACAAGACCTGGTTTATACACCAGAGAGCACAATCATTGGTGTTTCATCTGTATCTGTAGGTATTGGATCAACTCTTGTTGGTGGTGGATTTGGTACAGGTGATGCTATTGCTGGATTCAACACGGTATCCGGCCTCAGTACAACCTCTGGTATGGTTGTTGGTCAACTGTTCCGTGGACCAGGACTTTCTCCAGAAACTCCAACCACATTTGTTGTTGGACTTGGTAACAGCGTTACATGGTTCACTGCAAACAGTGATGGAACTAAGGTTTTGACTGGTGTTGGAAACACAGTAGTCTTAGAACTTAACGAAACCATTGAAAGTGATCATGATTACACTGGATTTGGTACTATCACAAATATTGGATTCAACTCGATTACTGTTTCCAATAATGTCCCAGCTGGTGTTGGTAGTGTCTATCACTCCACTAGACTGAGACCTTCCGTTACCATTGGACCACCCGTACAAGTTGGTGTTACTACATTCCGTCAACAGTATAGATCTGGTATTAATACCGACACTATGCCAGAGAATGTTTATGCAATTAAACTGACTGAAGATACATTCAAACTGGCAACTAACGAGGCTTTTGCAAATGCTGGAATTGGTGTTACATTCACAAGTCTTGGTAGTGGTAATGCTCACGTCCTTGATACTACTAAGAAACTTGAGAAGTCTCTGATTACGCTGGATGGTATCAACCAAGCACCTATTACCGGAGCAGATCTTTCGTTTGAACTTAGACAGTCTCTGGGTCTTGGACAAACTTCATTCCCCATAAGCGGTATTGCTTCTGTTCAACCAGGAGATTTGATGAAGGTTGGTGCAGAAATCATGACCATCAACAACGTTGGTCTTGGAACAACTGCTGGTGATATCTCTGGTATCGGTACATTTACCGTTGTCAATGTAACTAGAGGTGCTGTTGGAACTGCAGTATCATCTAAGACTGACGGAGATAATATAGAAATCTACAGAGGTTCTTACAACATCGTAAGAAACAAGATTCACTTCACAGAGGCTCCTGCAGGTGCTGGAACAGATGAAACTGTTGATGAAAAGAATCTCACAATTCAAAATGCCAAGTTCGGTGGACGAACATTCTTGAGAAAGAATTATCAGAAGAATGCTCTGTTTGTTGATATCTCCAATCAATTCACTGGTCTTGCAAGAACCTTCACTCTGGTCACAGAGGGTGATGCTAATGTTGGTTTTGAAACAGGATCTGGTGTTCTGTTCCTGAACGGTATCTTCCAGGCTCCTACAACTGCTAACAATACAGAAAATGCCTATGAGACTATCTCAAGTCCTGTAGGTGTCACGAGCGCACAATTCAATGGCGTAAGACTCCTAGATGGTTCTCCTTATATTGATGAGGATGATGTAAACCAGAACCAGATTCCTAGAGGCGGTCTGATCGTCTCCTTGGGTAGCACAGGTGGTAAGGGTATTGCTCCTCTGGTAGGTGCAAAATTCAGAGCAGTTCTTAGTGAAGGTGGTGGTATCTCACAGGCTGTTGGTGTTGGCACAACTCTTGGTAGACCAGGACTTGGAATCGTCACAGCGTCTTATAATGAATCCACTGGTATCATGGAAGTTGAGACGAACACTCCCCATAAGTTCGTAGGGACAGGTGAAAATGTCTACATGATTGGCCTTGAGTTCTCTTGTTCTACTGAGCACGCAGGAGTTACAACAACAATCTTCCCAGATGGATCACAACCTGGTGGATATGTCTTTGAAGTAACTGGTGTTGGATCAACTACCATCTTCAGAGCAGACGTTGGAATCTGCACTATTCCTCATGTCTATGAAGGATCTGGTGAGGTATTCAAGTTTGATACTGAGATCAACACTGGATCTGGATACAGAGAACCAGTTGCCATCGCGATTACAGATCCTGGATATGTACATAGATTTGTAAGTGCTGAAGATGATTCCATCTCTGTAACTTCTTTCACAGGATCAACTCTGACTCCTACGAATGCAACTTATGAACCCACAACTGGTGAGTTTATTCTTACAATTCCAGACCATGGATTGACAACTTCAGATAGCATCGGTATTAAGACTGGATCTATCGTATTCACATGTGATTCTGATAACTTTGCTGATAAGCAATCTTATCCAAGAGCAACTGACCCAATTGCCGGTGTCATTACTCCTGTCACATCTTACACATCTGGTAGTATTACTGTTAATGTTGGCACTAACGCTGGATTTAACGCTGTTGCCATTGCAACCGTTGGTGCTGGTGGAACACTGCATGTAACTGTTTCGGCTGCTGGAACAGGATATGTAAATCCCCAGTTCATTATTCCTGATCCCTCTTACTCTAATCTTCCTATTGAAGGTATTTCAAGATTGGGTGAGGGAGCAACAACTGAATCTGGATTTGGTGCAAGAATCACTTGTGAAGTTGGAGCTGGTCAAACCAATGTAATGAGTGAGCATCACTTCGTTACTGGATTCAAACTTGATAATCGTGGTTATGCATTCAGAAAAGGTGATGTCTTCAGACCTGTAGGACTTGTAACTGCAGTGGGTGTTGGAGCAACTAACTTTGAAGATTTTGAACTGACTGTTCTCGAAACCTTCACAGATTCCTTCTCTTCTTGGCAGTTTGGTGAACTTGATTATATTGACAGCATCAGAGATCTCCAGAATGGACTCAGAAGGAGATTCCCACTGAGACAGAACTCTCAGTTGATCAGTTTCCAGAAAGATCCAACTGTCACTGCTTCTTCTCAACTTGATCTGAAGAATGTACTTGTTATCTTCATTGACGGTGTAATTCAGATTCCTGGTGAGGCCTATGAGTTTGATGGTGGAACCAGCGTAGTCTTTACTGAACCACCTTCAAATACCTCAGAAGTTGACATATTCTTCTACAGAGGAACATCTGGAGATGATAGTTTCCAAGCGTCTGTTCCTGAGACAATTAAGAAGGGTGACTCTGTAACACTCAATAAGAAAGATGGTGATGATAATACCGAGACTCAAGCAAAGAGACTCGTTAGCGATGTTGCTTCTTCTGACAAGATTAACACCACAATATACAGTGCTCAAGGTGTAAATGATGAAGTCTTTAGACCTCTCGATTGGAGAAAGCAAAAGGCTGATAAACTGATCAATAGTGAAATCGTTACTAAGGTCAGAGATTCTATCGAACCTCAGATCTATCCTGTCGCTAGATTGATTGGTGATATTTCTGATGGAGACACTGATTTATTTGTAGATAGTGTAAGATTCTTCCAATATGAAGAATATGCTGCTGGCGCACCAGCAAGCAACAACATTCAAGTTGATGCATTTATTATTGATGGTACAGAAAACGTTGGTGCCGCAATAACTGCTGTTGTTGGAAGTGACACCACTTTAACATTCGATGTTACTTCTGGTGGATCAGGATATGCGGGTACATCTGTAACCTTGGGTATTGCTGCTCCTCCTAGAGTTGACAACGCTAAATATGGAATCGTAGGTGTTGGCACCACAGCTATTGCTAGAGGTATCCTTACTAACGGAGTTATCACTAGTGTTACAATTGATAACGCTGGTGGTGGATACAATGTCGATGCACCTCCTCAGGTTATTGTTACTGACAATGCAGTTAAGACAGATACCATTGACAACTCTGACATTATTATTGGTTATGTCGGTGTAATCACTGGCATCTCTACTACTGGCGGTGGTTCTGATCCAACAAGCATTGTCTTTGAAACAGATCTTACAGACTCCATCGTATCCACTGCTGAACTCGATACATTGATTGCTGGATATCCAATTTATGTTTATGACACTACTGTAGGTCACGGTGTAACAGCTGTTCAAGGCACTACTGGTTCAACATCCCTCGATGACATGATCGTCGGTATTGGTACCACATTTGCTGATGCTGTTTACAAAGTCGCTGACATTACTAGAAGTTCAAATGTTGGTGTGATTACATGTCACATTCAATCCACCACTAACACTGTGGGTCTTGCCTCAACTGGAACACGCGCTGTTCCTATTGGAAGATTCTCATGGGGTAGACTTGGCCAAGTATCAAGATCTGCTTCACCTGTTGCCTTTGCAGTTTCCTCCTATACTGCCAATTCTGGATTATCAACTTATCCAATTGTTCAGAGAAGAGGATTTGGATTGAGAGACACTGGTGCTCTCAAGAAGCAAGTGGCAAATTAAAGTATAAATATCAACATAGGAAAGCGATTTAAAAATGCCTGCGCTGGTAACCGATCAATTTAGAATCTTCAATGCTAACAATTTAGTTAGTTCAATTGAAGATACTAGTAACTCTTTCTATATCTTCCTCAGCTTGCCGAACCCGACTTCGCCTGCTTTGGGATATGGAAGGACTGATACTTGGAATACGTCAACTTCTGGAGCTCCCTCTCCTATTGACAATTTCAATTATAACAATCACACCTATGATGTGATGTTGTTTGGTAAGAAGGTTACCTCTTCTAATGTAAGAAGACTTGTTCGTAAGGTTAACTGGGCTCAAGGCACCACTTACGAAATGTATCGCCATGATTATAATGTGAACAATCCAGCACCGATCACAGGTGCTACAAGACTCTACGACGCACGCTATTATGTCGTCAACTCGGACTTCAAAGTCTACATCTGCATCGACAACGGATCTAGCGGAACAAACACGAGTGGCAATGCTTCTCAAGACGAACCCACTTTCACTGACCTCGAGCCTTCAAAGGCTGGCGATTCAGGAGACGGGTATGTTTGGAAGTATCTCTATACCGTTGACCCATCGGACATTATCAAGTTTGATTCGGTAGAATATATTTCTGTTCCTGGTAACTGGAGTAGTTCTACAAATGCACAGATTCAATCTGTTAGAGAAAACGGAGATTCTGATTTAAATAATAACCAATTGAAAAAAGTCTATATCGAAGACCAAGGATTTGGTTATGGTATTGGTCTTGATAGAGAAGTTGATATTTTAGGTGATGGAACTGGTGGTAAGTGTGTTGTTAGCACTGATACCTCAGGTAGAATCATTGATTGTCAGATTTCTCAGGGTGGTAAAGGTTATTCTTACGGAATCGTTGACCTCGGACCATTACAAGGAAGCACACTTTCGAGACTTGCAAAACTGGTTCCGATTATTCCTCCTTCCAGAGGTCATGGTTATGATCTTTACAAAGAACTTGGATCTGACAAAGTTCTTATGTATGCTCGATTTGATGATTCGACAAAAGACTTCCCTGCTGACACTACGTTTGCACAGATTGGTCTAGTTAGAAATCCAACTTCTTTTGGATCTACAACAGTATTCACAGCAAACCAGTTCTCTAGTTTGAGAGCTCTCAAACTTTCTGGTAAGTCTGGAACCATTGCTGTTGGTGATGAGATTCGCCAAGTTGTTGGAACATCAACCGCTGTGGCATATGTTGCATCATATGATACTGAGACTAGTGTTCTGAAGTATTTCCAAGACAGATCACTTTATTTCAGTCCTGTAACTGGCGATCAAAAAGACTATGTTGGTGTATCCAGTGAAGGTAAAGTTCTAGCTTTTGATTCTTCTGCGGAACCAGTTACAACAGTTTCTGGATTCTCTGGTAATATTGATACGAACTTCTCTGGTATTACTACAATTATTAACAACAAGACCATCAATCTTGGCGTGAACTTCACTGATGGACTTGCCGATCCTGAAATAAATAAGAGGACGGGAGAGGTCTTGTATCTGGATAACAGAACTGAGGTCACTCGCAACTCTCGCCAAAAAGAAGATATTAAGGTAATTCTGGAATTCTAAGACGATGCCACAAAAGACGAATCTGAATGTTAGTCCTTACTATGATGACTTTGGCATTGATAAGGATTTTTATCGAGTTCTATTCAAGCCTGGATTTCCTATTCAATCCAGAGAACTGAACAATATTCAGTCTGTTCTGCAGAATCAGATTGAACAGTTTGGTAATCATATTTTTAAGGATGGTTCTGTCGTCATCCCTGGTGCGGCTTCGTTTGACAATCAATATTACGCTGTAAAAATTGACCCCATTCACTTGGGTATTGATGTATCAGTTTACATCGATGATTTTATTGGCAAAACAATTAAGGGACAAACAACACAAGTTACTGCAACTGTTGTAAATGTCTTGAGTTCAACTGATTCTGAAGAGAATCAACTCACGATTTATGTAAAGTATAAAGAGTCTGGAGACGCTCTGAGTGTAGCTAGTTTCCAAGACGGAGAAATCCTGATCGCTCAGGAAGACGTAGTATATGGAAACACCACAATTACTGGTGGTTCTACTTTTGCTCAATGTATTGCTTCTGACGCAACTGCAATTGGTTGTGCAGCTCACATTGATGCAGGCATCTACTTTGTCAGAGGCATCTTTGCTCAAGTTGCAAAGCAAACTCTGATCCTTGATCAATATAGCAATCAACCAGAATACAGAGTTGGTCTCGATGTTATTGAGACTATCGTTACTGCAAAAGACGATCCATCACTTTATGACAATGCGAGAGGATTTTCTAATTTCGCTGCTCCTGGAGCAGATCGATTCAAAATCGAACTCAAACTCTCTAAGAAATCTATATCAGATAGAGACGACAAAACTTTTGTTGAGATTCTACGACTTACAGAAGGAAGAGTCGAGAAGATCGGACTGAAGACGCAATATAATCTCATCAGAGATTACTTTGCAGAAAGAACTTATGATGAGTCTGGTGACTACTCAGTAGAAGCATTTGATATCGGACTCAGAGATTCATTGAACGACCGTCAAGGAAATGGTGGTTTGTTCTATGATAATCAAACCACATATAGCGGTAATAATCCTAGTGATGATATTGCATCACTTACCGTTGGACCTGGTAAGGCATATGTTAGAGGATTTGATATTGAAAACTTCGGAACAGAAGTTATTGATGTCGAAAAACCAAGGGATACAAAAGCAACTACAACTGCTGTTCCCTTCAACATGGGTAACATCCTTAAAGTTAACCATGTCGTAGGACAACCTGTAATCGCCCTGAACACGACTCAGGTAGTCAACCTATACAATACGCGAAAGACCACCACTGTCGCCTCTGCTGCTCCTACAGGAGGCACTCTGATCGGTCAAGCAAGAGTTTATGCTCTGAATGCCGATGAACAGAACTATGTTGGCAATGAAACTGTATTCAATCTACATCTGTTTGACGTACAGACTTATACACAGATCACACTGAATGTAGCTGGAGATTCAGTAACCATCCCTGCAACCTCTTTCATTGAGGGTCTTAGCAGTGGCGCCACTGGTTACACCGTCAATGCTGCTACGACTGATAGAACGCTCTCTCTTACCGAAGTAACTGGTAACTTCCAAGAAGGTGAGAATATTAGAATCAACGGATTGACTGTAAATCCCAGATCAATCATTAATATCAGAACTTTCACTACTGCAGATATTCACTCCGTATATCAAGATACTTCTGCAGTATCTGGGTATTCCGTTGATTTCTCGGCTGATGTTGTAATGGCTTCATCTGGTCCTCTTCCTGGATTTGGACTTGGTGAGACTGTTATTTTCAGTAATAACGGCCCTACTGGATTAACTACAGTTCGAGCTCCTGGTAAAACTTTTACTGGTATCTCAACAGATACTATTGTCAAATATACTGACACTAACAAAACTCAATCAACATTTGCAAGAGTCACAGACATATCTGCAAATGGTTTGGTAATGACTCTGGTTGGTGTTCTTACCGTAGGTAACATCTGCGATGGTGGTCTCCCTGCATCTGGAGCATCATTTGAGTTAGAAAGGAATCTTCCTCAATTTACCAATCCAGAAGATGCTTATCTCTTTGCTCCTATTGGTAAACCAAACGTTGGATCTGTAGATCTTGGCAGTTCACAGTTAGCAGTCAATCACCAATTTACTGGTGAAAGCACTGATGGCTCTGGAAGCATGGAAATTGATGTCTCCGCTTCTGGAATCACTAGTGCATTCTTTGAAGTATATGATCCCGATAGATACGTTATTTCTTACAGTGGAGGTACACAAGCACCTCTATCTGCAGGTCAGTTTACTCTGACCAATGATTCATCAACTCTGACCATCACTGGTCTTGATGCATCACAATCTAATGTTGTTGTCAATGCAACTCTCAAGAAGAGAGGAATCAAGAGTAAGATCAAGAATCTTGCTAAGAGTCAAAAAACTTTTGTAAGACTGTCCAAGTTTGAAAGTGCTGGCATCTCTACAGGTGTCAACAATGGATTGACTTACAACAAGTTCAATGGATTGAGAGTAGAAGACGAAGAAATCTCACTCAATACCGCTGATGCTATCAATATCGTAGCAATTCACCAATCCAAGGGTTCGGCTGATCCATCCTTTGATAGTCTTGTTTTCCAGACAGGTCTTGATCTGGATACAAATTCTGTTCTTGGTGAGTATCTGCTTGGTGGAACAAGTGGAGCACTTGCACAACTTGTCACAAGATCAAGTGCAACAACTGTAGAATTTGTCTATCTCAACTCTACAACTTTCCAAGTTAACGAGGATGTCAAGTTCTTAGAATCAAATATTACTGGAACTGTCCAAACAGTAAATCTTGGATCTTATATTGATCTGACCGATAAGTATAGTCTTGATACTGGTAACAGACAGCAGTTCTGCGACTTCTCCAGAATTAAGAGAAAGACTGGTAGACCTCCTGCTAATAAGAGGATGGTCATTGTCTTTGATAAGTACAATGTTCCTAGTGTAGATACTGGTGATATCTTCACTGTTCAATCTTATCAGGCATCACAATTTAAAGATGGTGTTCCCTCTTCTGAATATTTTGACAGACAAACTGGCCAGTTCAGAGAAATTAGATTAACTGATACTCTTGATTTCAGACCTAGAGTAACTGATTTTAGTGTAACAACATCTTCACCATTTGCCTTCACGAACAGATCTTTTGATGGATCTGGAAATACAACGACTTTGGTTCCCAAGTCTGGCGAAACCTCTATCGTTGATTACGAATATTATCAGGGTAGAAACGATCTTCTTGCTCTGGGTAAAGACGGTAAGTTCCAAGTTATCAAGGGTGCTCCTAGCGATAACCCAAGAACACCTACAAACGCAGAGGAGGCGATGAATATCGCCACTATTGAATATCCTCCATACCTGTACAATGTACTGGATGCAAAGATTACTGAGATTGATAACAAGCGTTATACAATGCGCGACATTGGTGATCTTGATGATCGTCTCACAAACTTAGAACTTACAACTTCTCTGTCTCTTCTGGAACTGGATACATCCTCTTTCCAAGTAATTGATGCACAAGGCCTGTCTAGATTCAAGTCTGGATTCTTTGCAGATGACTTCAAGAATCAGGACTTCATTGACTATGGGATGGAAGACACTCGTATTACCGTAGACGAGGGATTCAACCATCTGATCGTTGAGCAAGACACAGTAACCATTCCTGTTCAGGTTGCAACTGCTAGCACTGCAGCTGATTCTCTGATTGATTACAGCGCTGATGTAGATCTACTTGATTCCAATGTAGTTAAGAAGGGGAATAGAGTTCAACTTGCATACAATGAAGAAACTTACATTGAACAACCTCTTGCAACTAGAGTTGAAAATGTAAACCCATTCAACTTGATCGAGTGGGTTGGTGCAATTACACTTACTCCTGCAATCGATAGTTGGGTAACCACTATTCGCAGAAGTGGTGGAAACAGAATGATTCCAAACCCTGGACGCCGTGGACAGTCGTTCTCATCTACCTCTGTTTCTTCGGTCGGTGATCCTTGGATCAGATCTAGAAACGTTAAGAACCATACCACTGGATTTAAGCCTTTCACCAGATATTATCACTTCCTTGATGGGGTTGGTGGTATCGATTGGATTCCAAAACTGATTGAGGTTACTCCTGTATCTGGAACCTTTGTTGTTGGAGAAACCGTTGATGGTTTCGACTCTGCAGGAAATAGAACAATTAGTTTCAGAGTAGCACAACAAAACCATAAGGAAGGTCCTTTCAATAATCCAACCAGAAAGTATCAAGTAAGTCCTTACGACAGAACACTCCTGATGAGTGCTCTCGATTCTTACAATAGTTCTTCTGTCCTACTTAATGTTGATATTGATGCTCTCGCAGCACAGGCTGGTGGATCTTACTCTGGATTCATCACTCCTGGTGGTAGACTCATTGGTAGAACAAGTCAGGCACAAGCAACTATTGATGATAGTCGTCTGGTAACTGATAACTGGGGTACTGTAATTGGATCGTTCTTCTTCAGAAATCCAAACAGCACACCTGCACCTGCTCTCAGATTCCCAACAGGAACTAAGACTTATAAGATGACTTCCAGCTCTACCAACGCAGAGCCTCTCCCCGGAAGTCTGCTGATCAGTTCTGCAGAAACTACCTACAGAGCAACTGGTATTATCAGAACGGTAACCACAAGTTCTGTTACTTTCTATGATCCTCTGGCACAGTCCTTTACTACAGATTCTACAGGTGGATTTATCACTTCTGTAGATATCTTCATGGGTAACAAGGATACTGCTTCTCCTCTGGAGATTCAGTTGAGAACCATGGAACTGGGAACTCCCACAACAACTTTGGTTTCTGATGATTCTAAGATTACTCTCGAACCAGACCAGGTAAACACCTCTAGAACTGCCGATGTACCCACTAGGGTTACATTCCCATCACCAATCTTTGTAGAACCCAATACAGAGTACGCTATCGTCCTCCTGTGTCCTTCTTCGGACCAATATGAAGCCTGGGTCGCAAGAATGGGTGAAAAGACTGTCAATACGACAACCCTACCTAATGTTGAGGGTGTCATCTATGCTAGACAGTATGGTGCTGGATCTCTGTTTAAGTCTCAAAATGGATCTATCTGGACTGCATCTCAGTATGAAGATATGGCATTCAGAGTAAACAGAGCTAAGTTTACTTCCCAGAAAGGATCTGTATTCTTCTATAACCCAATTATTGATGAAGAGTCCAACATCATTGAAGGATTGCAAAACAATTCTGTTACCACTCTTCCCAGAAAACTGACTGTTGGTATTACAACAATCGAAGATGATGCAATTAATAATATTCTGCGCATCGGTCAAAAGGTTGGAACCACTGGTGTAAGTACAGATATCACTGGATTCATTGAGCAATTTGGTGGTCCTATTGAAACACTGTCTGTAAGTGGAGTTGGTACAAACTATACTAATGGAACTTACAACAATGTAACTCTGATCAATGAGTCTGGAGGTGGAACAGGAGCTACTGCATCGATCGTTGTATCAAACGGTCAGGTTAGCGGTGCTACAGTCTCCGCTGCTGCTACTGGTAATGGTTATGTTGTTGGCGATACCGTTGCTATTACAACATCAATGGTTGGTGGACGTGGTAGTGGTGGTCAGGTAACGATCTCTGCCATCTACAACTCCGATACCATCTACGCGACTAATGTACAAGGTGAGCAGTTTACAGAAACTCAGAATCTTTACTGGTATCCTGATTCTGGAGAAGTTGGTGTCGCTATCACCAACATCCTGATTAGAAGCTCTTCTTTGACATCGAACTTGAATGAAGGGAATATCTTTGAAATCGACAGTGATTCTCATGGTAATGTAACTTCTGCAAACCATGTTTCTATCAGAGGACTTCAACCTGATACAGATCCTATCAAACTGCAGAGTGATCTTTCCGTAAGTGCTACTGCAATCTCTGTTGCAAGCACTGCTACCTTCACTGAGTTTGAAGGACTCACAACATTCAGAGGATATCTGAAGGTTGGATCTGAGATCATCTACTATGACAGCATTGGTGCTGGAAACCTTGGTATTGCAACCAGAGGTGTAGATAATACAACCGTTCAGACACACTCTGCTGGTGCTGATGTCTACAAGTATGAACTCAATGGCGTTTCGCTGACCAGAATTAACACTGATCATAAGATGCCTACAGACGCTGGACTGCAAGGTCTGAAGACATTTGACAAGTATTACCTGGAGGTCGATAGACCTGCTGGAAGAAAGACTGGCGAAGAGCAATTGTCCTTTGCTGATGAGAAGACTGCTGGTGGAAATGGTTCTTGGGCTTCCAAAAACATCCAGTTCAGTTCCATGGTTCCCAACATGGTGTTCACCACTCCTGGTGATGGAACTTCAATTAGTGCAAGTGTCAGAACTACTTCTGGTACCAGTCAGAGTGGAACAGAGGCATCCTTCGTAGATCAAGGATTTGAACCTATCCAACTCAATGAAGTTAACTTCTTCTCCGATCCTCGTATCGTTGCTGGTAGAGTTAACGAGACAACATATCTGGCTGAACTGCCTAAGAGCAGATCCTTCACTCTCGCATTAAACCTTGAGAGTCTTAATCCTTACTATTCTCCTCAGGTAAGAACTGATATTACAAGTATTGTTCTTCAGAGAAATAGAATTGACGCTCCTGTTGGAGATTACTCCATCGATGGAAGAGTCAACAGCGTATCCAATGATCCTCACGCAAGTGTCTACATTGGCCCAAGGATTGAACTTGATAATCCTGCAACCTCACTGAAGGTTCTTGCGGGTGTCAACAGACCTCAGAGTAGCGATGTTAGAGTTCTCTACAGACTCTTCAGAACAGATTCTGGAGAAACTGATCCCACATTTGAATTGTTCCCTGGATTCTCTGTCGGTCTTCCCGATGGAACCCCTGATACCAGAATTGCTCCTGCCTTTGGTAATGAATTCCTTGAGCATGTTTATACAGCAGATGGTCTTGATAAGTTCAACGCTTTCCAAATCAAGATTGATTTCTCTGGTACAAACGAATCCACACCTCCTTCACTCCAAGACCTTAGAGTAATTGCACTGGCATGACGATTAATCCACATTCACTGCTTCTTGAATATCACTACGGCAACAGAGCTCAGGTCGAGGGTAAACCCGACCTGAAAAAAGATACCAAGACTGGAGCCGTAGTTAATACTAATAAAACAGAGTATGAAGACTACATCAGGAATAGAGATCAAAAACGTGCTGACAAGGCAGAAATTGAGTCTTTAAAAGGAGAAATTAGCGAGTTAAAAGAACTGTTATATCAGGTTTTGAATAAATAGTTCAAACTTGGTTTGACTAGTAGTAATGGCTGTATACGTCGCCAACCTTAATATTGAGCAAGGCGCTAATTTTAAGGTATCCTTTAATATTGAAGACCCTGGCACTAATTCTCCGTTAAGCTTGGTAGGGTATGCTGCATCTGCACGGTTGAGAAAGACGTATTCCAGCACTGGATTTACATCCTTTACTACTACAGTTTCCGATCCTTTGAATGGTGTGATCACTATCGCCCTTTCTCACGAGGAAACCGCTGCTATTAAAGCAGGCCGACATGTCTATGATGTAATCATTTTATCGCCCATATCTTCCGATCCCCCGAATTATACAACGAGGGTTGTGGAAGGCAGTGCGATAGTTCGACCTAGTGCAACCAGATTTTAGGTAGATATATGACGAACTACTCTGTAAGACTCGGATCTACCAACGCCATTAAAGTCAGATCCACCACGCTTGGTTCAGGCGGCGGAGGAGGCGGCGGAGGCGGCTCGATCCGAACCCTGTCCGATGTTGATATTACATCCAATGGTTTGGCAGATGGTATGGTTCTTGTTTATGACGCATCTACAGCAAAGTGGAAATCGTCAGCGGAAATCACCGTTGGTAACACTAGGAACATGACCATCAACGGAGGAACCTTTTAGACATGGCGTCGATTATTAAAATTAGGAGGACGCTAGGATCTAGCGTACCCGATCTAGCACCTAGCGGTGAAGGTACCGCGCAAGGTGAACTTATCTACGTTTACGACAGTAGTAACGTAGGATCAGGAAAGACATACAAGAAACTGTATATTGGTCACCCAGACGGCACAGGAGACGCTCCTATCCCGATCGGTGGTGAATACTATACAGACCTTCTACCTGCCAACACAGCGCTGCATGGGACGCTGATTGCGAACCAAGCGATCGTTGTAGACGCAAACAAAAAGATTGATGAACTGCGAGCAGACAATATTCAGATTGCTGTAAGTGGTACTAATGAGATTGATACAGAGAGTGGTAACTTAACTCTTGACTCGGCTGGTGGTATTGTCATCATCGATGACCAGGCAACCATCAACGATGGATTGAGAGTAGAAGGTGATCAGACTTATCTGAATACAGCTCTCCAAGTTTCCGGCATCTCCACCTTTAACGGTGAGGTGATGTTCAATACTGGAATGATTCCAGATACGGACAAAGGAGCTTACATTGGTACTTCTGGTAGAGCGTTTGCTAACGCTTATATCAATGATGTTACCATTGGTGCAGCAAATACAACAGTCATCACCACAAGAGCAGGTGAACTGTTCCTGACTGCATATGAAAACTTAGTTGTTGTTGATGACGATCTGACAGTTACTGGTTTGACCAGTTTCGCAAGTGGCGCAACCATGTCTGGTGTTGCCACCATTACAGGTCAGTTAGAAGTTGATGATATCATCATCAATGATAATGTCATCGCGACCAAGAATACAACTGGTATCTTGTACCTGGATCCACATCCTGGTGCTCTGAGTGCTGATGGTATTGTTGTTATTAAGGGTGACCTGCAGGTTGATGGTTCTACGATTTCCGAGAACGCAACCACAGTTACCGTTAATGATCCTGTTATCAGATTGGGTGATACATCAACAGAGAAGACTGTCGAGAATGAAGTTTCTCTTGGTACCACTTCTATCACGTTTGATAACGTTGTAGGTGTTAACACAGATGACGTTGTAAGTGCTGCTGGTATTGTCACCAATACCACTGTTTACTCTGTAAACACAGCAACTAATGTTGTTATAATCAATACCCCAACTGATGCAGTCGTTGCTGCTGGTGCAACTGTAACCTTTGCACAAGGTAGAGCAGATACGGCAGACAGAGGTATTGAATTTGAATATATTTCTGCTGGTGTCGGAACAACCGCTGTAACAAGTCGTGGTTACTTCGGTGCTATCGCTGATGAAAGTGGTGGTACGATTAGCACGACTACACTTTGGGCCTACATTCCTAACGCAGAAGTAACAGGTAACAGCTTTACTGGCGTCAGAGGTTTCCTGGATATCGCTGGTATCTACTATCAACCAGATGGTGAGAATCCTTACGATGGACCCAACGGTGTTGCATACTTCGATAGCACTGGATTGGTCAAATCTGGTGTTGCTACAGATAGCGGCATTTCGACTTCCAACTACGTCTTGACTACCGGTACTGACGGCATTCCCATCTGGACTGATACGCTTGATGCTGGTACATTCTAAGAGAGGTGAAGAATGGCAAAGCCAACAACAAAACAAGAGTTAATTGATTATTCTCTTAGACAACTAGGTGCTCCCGTATTAGAGATTAACGTCGCTGATGAGCAACTGGATGACATCGTTGATGATGCCATTCAGTTCTTCAACGAGAGACATTACAATGGTGTTGAGAGAGCTTATCTCAAGTACATCGTAAGTCAAGACGATATTGATAGAGGTAGAGCAGGTGGTCCTGGAGCGGCTGGTATTACAACTCATACCGCTTCGGCAACCATCGCTGGAATCTCTTCCACTTTTTCTTACTACGAAAATGGAAACTTCTTACAAGTTCCAGATGCAGTTCAAAGTGTCGTAAGAGTATTCAAGTTTGATGCCAGTGTAATTAACTCTGGCATGTTCAGTATCAAATACCAATTATTCCTGAACGATCTTTACACTTTTAATAGTGTTGAACTTCTTCAGTATTCAATGATCAAGTCATATATTTCAGACATTGATCATCTCTTGACACCAGATCGTCACTTGAGATTCAATGTTCGTCAGGGTAGACTCTATCTAGACATGGATTGGGCGGCTGCAGCTGCTGGAACATACATTGTTCTAGATTGCTACAGAGCAGTAGATCCGGCTGACTTTAGTAAAATATATAATGATGGTTGGTTGAAGAGATATGTTACTCAATTGATTAAGCGTCAGTGGGGTCAGAATCTTATCAAGTTCCAAGGAGTCAAACTGCCTGGCGGTATTGAACTCAATGGGCGTCAACTATATGACGATGCAGTGACTGAAATTAATGCTCTCATGAGCGAGTTCCAGTCCACATACGAACTCCCACCCATGGATGACATTGGATAATGGCACTGAACCCGTTCTTTCTTCAGGGAACTGCGAATGAGCAGTTCCTAGTACAGGATCTCATTAATGAGCAACTGAAGATTTATGGCGTCGATGTATATTACCTTCCCAGAAAAATTGTAGACCAGACGGACATCTTGAAAGAGATTTCAATGTCCAAGTTTGATGATAACTTTATCATCGAAGCATATATTAATAATTTTGAGGGATATGGTAGGAACTCTGATATTCTCACAAAGTTTGGTCTCAAGTCTACAAACGAAGTTTCTCTGACACTCTCCAAAGAGAGGTTCGATAACTTCATTGGAGAGTTCTTAGAGACTGGATCTGATAGTGAGTATATCATCGATGGTCGTCCCAGAGAGGGTGATCTAATCTTCTTCCCACTAGGAGAGAGATTATTTGAAATCAAACATGTTGAGTTTGAGAATCCTTTCTATCAACTAGGAAAGAACTATATCTATGAACTGTCTTGCGAACTCTTCGAGTACGAAGACGAGATCATGGATACCAGCATCGAGTCTATTCAAACCGCGATGGACGATGTTGGTTATATTACAAGAATTGTTCTGAATGGTATTGGACAAACTGCTGCTGGAGCTGCACAAGCAGGTGGGGCTACGGATGGTCAGATTATTCAGATTCTTGTTACCGAAGACGGAACTGGATACACTGAGCAACCAATCATTACTATCGATGCGCCAGAAAGTGGTAGTAGAGCAACTGCTGTTGGTTTCGTCACAGAAAAAGGTGGCACATATTCTCTCGATGAGATTCTAATCAAATCTACTGGTTTCGGATATGTAGCTGCTCCTAGAATTACTATTACTGGAGGTGGTCCAAATGCTACAGGTGCTGCTGCGACCGCGATCCTTGGTGATACTGCTATTCAGTCTATTGGCATTGGAACATCTGGTGGATCTGGATACATCACGGTTCCCACTGTTACTGCAGGAGAGCCTAACACCGCATACACAGGATTCACAACTGCACAGTTGGTAGCTATTAAGAATCCTCTTACAACTGGTATTGGTTCTGTCTTTATGAGACATGCTGGTATTGGATACACCACTAATACTCCACCAGTTACATTTGCTCTACCCAATATCCTCGTTGGTATTGGAACAACAATTGCATTTGGATCTCAGAGCGGTGCATATGAAGTTGATGAACTTGTCACTGGAAGCCTCAGCGGCACTACCGCGAGAGTCAGATCACATGACATTGATACTGATGTAGTTAGAGTTGTGGTAAATAGTGGTGGGTTCTCACCTGGAGACATCCTCACAGGATCCTCCTCCACTGCTAGATATGCTGTTCAATCCTATAGCGATGACAACGTTGAGTCTACAGGCACAGGTGCAGACTTCTTTGATAATGATGATCTTGAGACAGCAGCTGATGCAATTCTCGACTTTACTGAGTCCAACCCATTTGGTGAATACTAATGTTAGGAAAATACTATTACCATGAAGTCATAAGAAAGACGATTATCGCTTTCGGTACAGTCTTCAATAATGTCCACATCAGGCACAGTGACTCTGGTGGTGTGGAGAGTGATCTGAAGGTCGCAATTGCTTATGGACCTGTACAAAAATTTCTTGCCAGACTTGAGCAACAACCTAAGTTAAACAAGACGGTTGGTCTCACTCTGCCTCGTATGTCTTTTGAAATGACTGGTATCAGTTATGATGCCTCCAGAAAGACAGCGATTACACAAACTTTCAAGGCTGTCGATAGCACTGACAGTAATATGAAGAAGGTGTATATGCCAGTTCCATATACGCTGACTTTTGAACTTAACATCTTGGCAAAACTGAATGATGATTGCTTACAAATCATTGAACAGATTCTGCCTTATTTCCAACCATCGTTCAATGTAACCATTGATCTTGTTTCTGCAATTGCAGAGAAGAAAGATGTTCCTATTGTCCTAGAAAATATCTCCTTCACTGATGACTATGAAGGTAACTATGAGACAAGAAGGGCTTTGATTTACACCTTGACATTTAGCGCTAAGTCTTATCTGTTTGGTCCTATCGCAGACAGCAGCGACGGTCTTATCCGCAAGGTTCAAGTCGATCAATATGCTGGAGCAGATACCACAACTGCGAAGCGTGAAGTTCGTTATACAGTCGAACCTGATCCAGTTGATGCTGCACCCGATGATGACTTTGGATTCAGCGAGTCCGTAAGTTTCTTCACTGACTCTAAAAATTATTCGCCTGGCACTCAGGATGATCGATAACCATGAAAGACTTTGACTCTATTGATAAGGCTCTAGATATCGAATCCTCGATTGTAGAGTCTGAACCTGCACCTATCAGCAAGAAAAAAGAAGAAAGGAACAAATCAGAAATTCAAAAAGACTATGAGTATACTCGTGGTCAACTGTATTCTTTGATCGAGAAAGGTCAGGAAACCTTGAATGGTATTATGGAACTAGCAGATGAAACGCAATCTCCTAGAGCGTATGAAGTTGCTGGTCAGTTAATCAAGAATGTTGCCGATTCAACAGATAAGTTGATTGATCTGCAAAAGAAATTAAGAGATCTAGATGAAGATCCTAAGTCCAAAAACCCAACAACCGTTAACAACACTATGTTTGTTGGATCGACAGCAGATCTTGCTAAGTTTTTAAAGAAATCTCAAGACGATATTCAAAACACTTGATGCTAAATACTCGGCCAAGACGAGTAAATTATGCAAAAAGTTATTAATATTCTAGCACTTCTTTCTTTTATCGGGACTGCTGGAATTATCGGTGGAGGTACATTTGTATACCTCAGACGTGCAGAGATTAGTGATAATGTAAAAGCAGAAGTAACCAAGGCTGCTACAGAAGCAATTACCGAAGCACTTCCTGGTCTGCTTGATAATGCTATGCCTGCACTACCCACTACCACAGGTCCAGCGGTAGAAATCCCCAAATTGTAATTTATGGAAATTCCTGACATTGGTGTTAGGAATATCGGTATACCAAATGTAGGAGTTAATCCTATATTCCAACCTGGTATTCCTAGAAACTTCGTTATTCATCCACCAATTACCGACTTTCTCTGGAAACCTATAGTCGCGTATCCTGGTTGTGTTGAACATGCAGCTGCTATTGAGGATGATCAAAAAGTCATCAGATGTGATGGTGAAGTCCCTAGTTACAATGCTATGGACTATACACCTGAAAATTTGGTGATCAAAAAAGAGGTTCCTCCACCGAAAACGAAAACTCCAGATGCTCCAGAGGTTCCAGAGGCACCAGAGGTTCCTTCTAATGTGGTTCCTCCAGCAAAAAAAGATGAGGAAGTTCCTTGTCCTGGTCCTAATGCACCACGCATCGGTGATGTAGCACAGAATCAAAAGGAGAGAGTATCTGGTTTTGAACTACAAGGTGATATCTGTGTGGTTCTTTATGAGGATATTCCTTGGACAGCACAATATCTACCAGCACCACAGATTGCTGCGACCACTGGTGGTATTGCTGTAGTTGCTACTAGTTCTGCTCTGCTTGCAAAACCATTGGCAGATTTACTGCTAAAGGTTATCAAACCAGTAATCAAAAAGGTTATCGGTAAGGTGCAAAAACTTATTGGGAAGAAGCAGAAGATCGAATCCCTAAAGGAGCGCCGAGATCAGCAGCGGATACGCTCGCACGCCCTGCGGAAGCTGAAGGGGAAGGAATAGAGTGAGTATGTGGATGTGCATGTCCTGGAGGATTGTTAACCATCACATCTGCACATACCGCATAGTAAGGACTCTTAGGATGGAAATAGATTCCTTGCTTTTTCATTTCTCCACAATTTTTGAGTCTTGCAAGTTCAAAATCTAGACGCTTATTAGCAAGCAATTGCGCACGATAAGCGTTGTGAGTTGCTGCTGCTTTTTTGCATAATTCCTGCGCTTTTCCATCCAGAGGAAAAGATAAAGTAGCAGAGAAACCTATGCTTCTGTTGTGATTATCTTTCTGTCCAGTTCTAGTCGGAACTTCATAGAGAATCCCACCTGGATTATCCAAAATTCCATCCTCGTCCAAGTCTGACATATCGTAGACAGGATCGTTATAGGTTGGTTCATAAGGCCATTGATAACTCTTCGATTGAGTCACATATGGCGTGAAGTTTAGAGTGGGTCCTTGGCAGCTGATACCATCACCATATGTGTTGGTGATATAAGGACCCTGAAGGACCTGAATAGCCTGGTTGGTGACTGATCCTGTGCTATTTGCAATCGGACTTGCCGTTGCACTTACACCACCGACAGTCTCTGCACGAGCAGGAAGAGCACTTACAAGACATAGGATTAATCCGTAAACACTGAGGTTGTATCGGTCACGCTTGTGATTTCCGTGACCCTTTGAATTACTGTTTGATTCGTCATCCCAGGTCCTTGATACGTTTCCGTGAACTGGAAAGGTGCTCCTGAGTTGATGATCGAATAGTTCGGTCTGCTGTTGAGATTTAGGGAACTGCTGGTTGAACTTACTGATCCCGAAACCCCACCCATGGGACTTACTGTTACTGTATTTGTGTTTGTTGAAGGACTCAATGACGCGGAACCAGTTCCGACGTTTGTCCCTGTCACGGTGTATTGCCATCCTGTTGAATAATCAATTGAGTTAATTGTTTCTGTTACTTTACTCGTCGTTTCTGTGTGACTCGTCATCGAGCCCTGAGTGAAGTTTGGGACAACTGGAACTGCTTGGGCAGTGGCAGTTGAAAGCAGGATTCCCGCCGCACACAGAGCAATACTCCACATTGTCCCGCCAAAACGGATCATCGCGAGGATCCTCAATCAACGGTTAGTTCTGTAACGAATTGTCCCGTTGCCTGGGTACCTGCACCACCAGCGGTCAAAGTCATAGCACCAGCAGAGGTGATCGTACCTGCCAGACTACCAGCAGTACCAGCAGCATTGCTAGTCATCGAACCGAAGTTCGCTACATCACCTACAGAAACTGCACTAGTAGGAACTGCATCTGCTTGATTGTAAGTAGCAGAATAGGAGAAGGCAGCACCAGGGGTGTCTTGAGTTGCTGAAATAGTTCCAGGAGCATAAACTCCACTGGTGATAGTACCAGCAGAAATAGTATTTGCTGTTGTACCGTCTGTAGTATCTACGCCACTTCCTGATACGCTGTAGGAAGAACCAATTCTGGTTGCTTGTGTTGCAGCGGAGTTGACATTCAACTGTACGCTAGAACTCAGTCTGTGAGTAATATCGGCATGTGCGGGTGCCGCCAATCCAAACATAGCAAGGAGCACTAAGGCTCTTTTCATGGAGTTTTCATCTATCTTATAAAATATATAGGCCTAAATATTCTTAGTAAGGTGTATCTGTATCACAGAGAACATGACTGAAGAAAAAAGATATTGCGCTCTTTGCCAAAAGGATGAAACTCGTTCCGAGTGTACTTATGGACCAGAAGCATGGGATATGGCAACACTGTCACCTAAACTCTCAGCAAGGATAGGAGAAGCAATGTCTCCTCAAGATATGCTGCTGCAAAAGCAACAGTTGAGATTGAATACTAGAAAGTTGATGCAGCAGAGAAAGGCACTCTCTAAGCAGAAACCTATTTCTCAGCCAATGAATCCTGCTTCTCTGGAACCTGTAAAAGAAGCGATTCAAGAGAAAGCAGAAAGAGTCAATGTACTTGGTAAGTATTACACCGTAAGTCTTGTCTTCAGAGGTGTTGGTAAGATAGTTCAGTTCTTTGTGCCTGATGTCAAGAGACCAACCAGAGATGAGTTCCAAGCGAATGTAGAGAAGATCTATCCTGGTGGTAGACTGGTTCACTATTACGAATCAGACAGACAACCACAACAACCTACTCTCTTTATTCAAAAGGAAGAAGTAGCTCCTACCATTGATAAGAAGGCTCACAGATCTGCTCAGAGAGATGCCAAGATTGGCAACCTTGCTAGAAAGACAGATAATCCTGGTGAGAAAGCAGCTGCCGAAAGAAAGGCAAAAGGTCCTAAACTCATGGGTGAGAGAGCACTCTCCAGCGATGAGAAAGATGACAAAGAAAAGTATGTCAAAGGCATGAAGAAATCCGTAAAGGATTTCAAGAAGCGTTATGGTGATGAATACAAGTCTGTAATGTATGCCACTGCCACTAAGATGGCAAAAGAAGAGACTGAAGAAGTTGATGAGTGCTGGAAGACTCACAAGAAAGTTGGTATGAAAATGAAAGGTGGTAAGTTGGTTCCAGACTGCCGTCCTAAGAATGAAGAAGTAGAACATGTAGAAGAAGACTGGCAGAAAAAGTCTGGCAAGAACCCTGAGGGTGGCCTGAATGAGAAGGGTCGCAAGTCTTACGAGCGTGAGAATCCTGGTTCTGATCTGAAGAGACCTTCTAAGAAAGTTGGTAATAAGCGTCGTGCATCATTCTGTGCAAGGATGAAAGGTATGAAGAAGAAACTGACTTCATCCAAAACTGCCAATGATCCTGATAGCAGAATCAATAAGTCTCTCCGTGCTTGGAATTGCTAAACGGTAACTAAATTTACGATTCTTACCACATTTTGTTTATAAAAGAACAAAAAGTAACAATTGTATACAGACAAAAGTCTAAATAGACAGTATAATACTGATACCAAGTTTAGACTTCCAGTATGATATCATTTTACCTAACGGCTCTGATTATCTGCGCGTTGATTGTCTACGCCGGATATGAAACGACCTTTAGGTTAATCTATTTCATTGAGCTCCGCATCAAGTATGCGTGGGTTCAACTTAGGTTGTATTTCATGAAAAAATCATTTGAACGACACATGAAGAAACTTGGTGTCCAACCCACAAGGAGTAACTAAATGTCTCAAGAGCTGTCTGATCTCAAACTTTCCAGATCAGAATGCACTAAATGCGGCGCAGTATGGATTAACGGACAACACGTCTGGCGCGGCACAGGCAATACATCTGATAACTCAGAATTAGATTTGGCAGGTTTGGTCTGCAATAATCTAGGAAACGAAGAATGTATTAATCCAAAGAAAGGCCAAATTGGTGGTCAGACTTGGGAGTATCGTTCTGGTTATATTGATGGGGCTATCGCTGCAAAGAAAGCAGTGTTAGAAGAACTCCGTGACTCACAGGATGACTGAAATTAAACCTGATTCCTTGGTCACTCAACAAGAGTGCCAAGAGATGATAGACGCTGCTATTAGGAGGCATAATCGCAATGCTAGTATTATTTCTATGTGTGTCGGTTGGGTTGTTCTTGCACTTTTTGCTGAAGGTCTCCTCAGGCTCGTAGGTGCTATCGATCCCCTATTCCCATGGCTCAAGATTACATTACCCCAATAGCGTTTTATTCAGTTTGGTTTGTTCTTCTGGGTATCGCCATCTCCATGATGATTCAGGGGTGGCGTATCTTGGGGGAGCGTGATGGATACATGAAGAAACCAGATTATAAGTCTCATCCTGAAATAGATGAGCTCCCACCAGGGACTACTGGTAAACTCATGTCGGTTACATTCAAAGAACTAGAGTACCCAGAGGGGTATGACGAACTTCAAAAGAGAATCCAAGATTTAAAAATGGATGAACTTTTTGATGAACCTTCCACTTACGAGGACGACGAAGATGATGGACGAGACTAATCCAGAAGAGCATAAGTTTTTTATGAACTTTAACATTGAAGATGTTTATTTGTTGTATGATTGTGTAAAGAGAAGACTAGAAACTTGGGAGGGATCTCCACAAAGACCATGGGGTGAACAAGAGCATCTCTGGCAACTAAGAGACGAACTATATAAAGCGGTGTTGGATTATAAGTTCAGCGCGATGTAATGTCTGAAAATGAACACATACAAACTACTACTATGCTTCTTGCCTCTCGCTGTGATCTACATAGTAATGAAGTTTGCTGTGTGGTTATCTGCCGTAAATTCTGAATCAGAATATGTCAGAAAAGAACCCTCAAGAAAACGAGGACCTTATGTGGAAAATCCATATGAGGACGTTGACGAAGAGGAAGAGGAATATGGAGATCGCACAGATTATAGATGAGGCCCTTGAAAAACATTATTCCGAACTTGGTTTACCTGTTCCCAATTGGAAAAGAAGCAGGGACCCCGAGTGGTGGAAAGAATATTTAAGATCATTAGGATTGACGGAGAATAATGACTTTAGCTGATGCACTATTGTGGATTGCGATACCTTTCGTATGCACAACAATATTCTTTGGTATATTCAAAGGAGAAGAGGTCTATTATGACTCAGACGATTACACCGGAAACGGAACTGCGCATTAACCAGAGATTCTTATTTGCAGAATCTTCGTTCGCAAGGATATTCAGCGTACCGCAAGTAACTACAGGGATGCGACGATTTTGCTCTAACTGGGCACGAGGAGGAGAAGAGGCACCGCTAGATTCATTACAAAACGTAGATCTTTATTTTAGAGAACTATGGAATCAGAACTCATAATCATAGGATTTTTCATTGGGATAGGTATTTTCCTATCAGTTATTTCACTAATATCAGACTTTTTAACTTAATGAGTACATTATTTGTCTTTGTTTTTATAACACTTCTTGTTACTGCAATGGAAGTGACATGGCCAGTAAAATATAAAGGAAAATGAATCCAACTGATCCTGTTTGGAGCATCTTTGTCATGCTTGTTATCCTGTTAGCAGGAACCTGTTACTATATCTACTATATAATGAATATGGCTAACTTGGAGATGCAAGATGGGATCAATGACACCGCCCAGCAGGAAGAGCTGCTACAACTTTCGTTGTTTGGAGATCACCAAAGTATTAGACGGAGATACGATTGATGTGGTTATCGATCTCGGATTTGATCTCTATAAAAAAGAAAGAGTTCGTATCGCTGGCGTCGATACTCCTGAAAAACGAACGCGAGACTTGGAAGAGAAAGCACTCGGAATCGATGCAACCAACTGGCTCAAAGACAAACTGGAAGGTGCTATTGCTGGTGACGATGATCTTATCATTCGTACTGAACTTGTTGGGGGTGTGGGTAAGTATGGTCGCCTTCTCGGTTGGTTATACATTGGGGACGCAACAATCTCTCTCAACGAGCAAATGATTACAGCAGGTTATGCATGGGAGTATGACGGTGGCACTAAGAAGAAAGACTTTGAGGAACTGAGAGAGATTCGTCGTCGATTAGGAACATTGGTAGAGTGATGCAATTGTACAACGAGCCGCACCTACAACGCAAAAGCGATAAATGTGCTTCTCTTTGGAAAGAATGGTATAACTACCATTATGGTTTAAAAGATTATGTAAGATCAAAAAGAATGAGGGAAAAGTGGTGTAAGTGTTGTGATGATTTTAGCATAATGCTAGACAATGAATTAAAAACCAATCCAAGATATAATAATGGACGATATTTACTTAGGGAACCCGAATCTAAAGAAGGCCCACACAAAGATTGAATTTACTCCCGATCAGATCGAGGAGTTTATTAAGTGCAAACAGGATCCTGTTTATTTTGCCAAAAATTATATCAAGATTGTATCTCTGGACGAAGGTCTTGTCAACTTTAAACCATATGACTTTCAAGAGAAGTTAATTAATAACTTCCACAATCACAGATTTAATATCTGTAAGATGCCTCGTCAGACTGGTAAGTCTACAACTTGTGTATCTTACTTACTCCATTACGCTATTTTCAATGATAATGTCAATGTTGCTATCCTGGCTAACAAAGCATCTACTGCAAGAGATCTGCTGGGAAGATTACAACTTGCATACGAGAACTTGCCTAAGTGGATGCAGCAGGGTATCATCGTATGGAACAAAGGTAGTGTAGAACTTGAAAATGGCAGCAAAATACTCGCCGCATCTACGTCTGCATCTGCTGTCCGTGGCGGCTCCTATAATATCATCTTTCTTGACGAGTTCGCGTTCATCCCGAATCACATTGCTGATCAATTCTTTGCCTCTGTTTATCCTACTATCTCGTCTGGACAAAACACCAAAGTAATTATGGTGTCTACGCCACACGGTATGAATCACTTCTACCGTTACTGGCATGACGCTGAGAGAAAGAGAAACGAATATATTCCCACAGAAGTTCACTGGTCAGAAGTTCCTGGTCGTGATGAGGCTTGGAAAGAACAAACAATCAGAAACACTTCAGAATCACAGTTCCGTGTTGAGTTTGAGTGTGAGTTCCTTGGATCTGTTGATACTCTGATTGCACCAGCCATTCTTAAGACAATGGTCTATGAGGATCCAATTCAATCAAATGCTGGATTGGATATCTTTGAAAGGCCTAGAGAAGAACATAATTATTTGATGACAGTTGACGTTGCCAGAGGTATTGGTAATGACTACTCAGCTTTCCTAGTATTTGATATCACAGAGTTCCCATACAAGGTTGTAGCAAAGTATAGGAACAATGAAATCAAACCAATGTTGTTCCCAAGTATTATCTTTGATATAGCAAAAACATATCATAGTTGTTTTATTCTATGTGAAGTAAATGATATTGGTGACCAGGTTGCAAATATTTTGCACTTTGATCTTGAGTATGACAATATGCTGATGGCTTCCATGAGAGGTCGTGCTGGTCAGGTTGTCGGTCATGGATTCTCTGGTAAGAAATCTCAGATGGGAGTCAGGATGACTTCTGCTGTGAAGAAACTTGGATGCTCTAACCTTAAGACTCTTGTAGAGGATCATAAGATTCTTACAGTTGATTATGATATTATTTCAGAACTTACTACATTTGTTCAGAGAAAGCAATCCTTTGAAGCAGAAGAAGGATGTAATGATGACTTGGCAATGTGTCTAGTTATCTTTGCCTGGTTAGTTGCACAGGACTACTTCAAAGAGATGACGGATCAAGATGTCCGTAAGAAAATCTACGAAGAGCAGAAGAATCAGATTGAACAAGACATGGCTCCCTTTGGTTTCTTGTCTGATGGCATAACAGACGAGGGGACATTCGTGGATAGTGAAGGTGACAGATGGTATACAGATGAGTATGGTGATCAGTCCTTTATGTGGGAGTATCGCTGATGGATATCGAAGATCATCTAGAACTTGATGGTCTATTTCTACAAGAGAGAACTTGTAGAGTATGTGGCAAAACAAAAAATTTATTGTCCGATTTCTACCTGACTAGAAAAGGCAGGAGAAGTTTAGCATCATCTTACTCTTACGAATGTAAGGAATGCTGTGTGAAGAGAGTCAAAGATAATAAGTCTCAAAAATATAAAATTTGGGAAAGAGAGTATCCAGATTGGTAGGTTCATGCATGGTTTCCCCACTTGAACAGCTCGAAAATCTAAATAACTACAGACTTATTCTGGTTTCTCAAGGAGCAATAAGATGCCGCTGAATTTAGCATCTCCTGGTATTGTCGTAAGGGAAGTAGACCTGACCCTCGGGAGGATCGATCCTACTTCTGACAAGACCGGAGCCTTAGTTGGTCCTTTTGCTAGAGGACCCGTAGAACTCCCCACAGTTGTTGGCAACGAAGCAGAACTTCTGGACAACTTCGGTCAATCATATGACCTCGACAAGCAATATGAAACTTGGTTGGTTGGATCTTCCTACCTTGCGTATGGTGGTTCTCTGAGTGTCACTAGAGCAGATGACTCTGATCTCAAGAACTCCTTCTACAGTAGTGTAGGTTATGGAACTGGACCTAAGATCAAGAGTGCTACTCACTATAGCGATCTTGGTTACGATGGTTCGACTATCACCAACTATGACATTGTTTCCCGTGATCCTGGATCCTGGGCTAACACACTGAGAGTTGCAATGATCGACGGTAAGAGCGATCAGCAGTTCTCTGGAATCACAACCACAGGACTTTCTGTTGGAATGGGTGTTTCTCAAAACATTCCTTCTGGAACAGTTGTTGCTGGTCTTGGTGGAACCTCAACTCTCGATGGATACCTGAAGGGTATCATTACTGAGGTTGGTGCAAGCAACTATCTGGAAGTCAAGTTGACTCAGCATGTTTCTTCTGCTGGAGTTACGACTGATGTTGACTACACTCCAAACGGAACATACAGATTCATCGCTGGTGGATCGGGTAACCCTGGACTTACTCCTATCAATTCCTCTGGTGGTGTTCCTGCCTTCATTGCTAATGCAAGCGGAAGTGTAGAGACAACTGGCGTTGCTGGAACATCTAGTTTCGTCATCACTGGAGACCTCACCGCTCTGGTTTCTGCAGGATCTTCTGTTCATGTCGGATCTGCTCTGACTCATGTTTCTATCTCTGCAGTTTCTCTGGAAAGCGGAAACACAAGAGTTACAGTTGGCAGCACGACTGGTTTAGAAGTCACCGCTGGAACTGGCGTCACCTTCTTCGGTCAACTGAGAAATGGAACACCAGCTGACTGGTTCGATAGTCAGTCGATCTCGTTGTCTAATGGCAACTCGATTCAGTGGAACCAAATCGCTCAGCGTCCTACAACTTCTGGATACGCTGATGTAAGATCTTCTAAGAACGATGAAGTTCACGTAGTCGTCATCGACGACGATGGAGAAATCACCGGAAACACTGGCACGATCCTTGAGAAGCATCTGTCTCTCTCCAAGGCATCTGACGCTGAGTTCTCCGTAGGATCTCCTTCCTACTACAGAAAGTATGTTAAGAACCAATCTGAGTACATCTACGCTGGTGGACAACCCGCTAACACAGTCGCTACTGGATTTGGTACAAACACTAGTTACGAGGCTGCAACTGATATTGCTTGGGATCAACCCGCACAAGGCATCATCTTTGCAGGTATTGGTAACACCAACATGGCTCTGACCGGTGGTGTTAACTACGGTGGTAAGACTGGTACAACAAACACTGCTGCTAACGCTGGTGGTTTGACAGCATCCGCTGCAAACATCAGAGCAGGATTTGAACTGTACGGTAACGCAGACAACTATGATGTTGACTTCGTTCTGATGGGTTCTGCGAACCTTGATGAAGCAGAAGCACAATCTGTTGCTCTGAAAGCAATCGATGTTGCTGAGAGAAGAAAGGATGCAATCGCATTTGTTTCTCCCTACAGAAAAGCAATCGTCAGTGATGCTGCTGCTGGTTCGGTTACAGTTAACTCTGATACCGATATCACGAACAATGTTGTCAGTTTCTTCGGACCTCTGACATCCTCCTCGTTCGCGGTATTCGACAGCGGTTACAAGTACATGTTTGACCGCTTCAATAACGCCTTCAGATATGTCCCACTCAACGGTGACGTTGCTGGTATCTGTGCTAGAAACGATATCAATAACTTCCCCTGGTTCTCTCCCGCAGGAACCCTGAGAGGAACTATCCTGAACGCTGTTAAGGTTCCCTACAACCCCAATCAGCAACAAAGAGACGTTCTGTACAGCAACAGAATCAACCCTGTAATCTTCCAGTCTGGATCTGGAATTGTTCTCTTCGGTGATAAGACCGCTCTGGCTAAGTCTTCGGCATTCGATCGTATCAATGTACGTCGTCTGTTCATCTATCTTGAGAATGCAATCAGCGCCGCTGCTAAGGATCAACTCTTTGAGTTCAACGATGAGATTACTAGAACTAATTTCGTCAACACGGTTGAACCTTTCCTGAGAGATGTTCAATCCAAGCGTGGTATTACCGATTTCGTCGTAGTTTGCGACGAGACAAACAACACCGCTGCTGTAATTGATAATAACGAGTTCGTGGCTGATATCTTCATCAAACCCGCTCGCTCGATTAACTTCATTGGTCTGACTTTCGTTGCTACCCGCACCGGAGTTGACTTTGCTGAAGTTATCGGAAACGTTTAATTCCTTAAATACTAAAGACTAGAGGTCACATTAAATGGCAAGACAACAACTAAATCCTCCAGCCTTAAGGAAGATCAGTGACTTTAAGAGTAAACTGACAGGCGGTGGTGCGAGGCCTAATCTGTTTGAGGTCTCGTTGGCATTCCCCGGAATCGCTCCTGCTGACAACAATGTCCTGGACAAAGCAAGATTCCTAGTCAAGGCAGCAGCGCTGCCTGCCTCTAACGTTGCACCTATCGACGTTCCCTTCAGAGGTAGAATTCTGAAGATCGCTGGTGATAGAACATTTGATACTTGGACAGTTACCGTAATCAACGATACTGACTTTGCTATCAGAGGCGCTTTTGAGAAGTGGATGAACGCTATCAACAACGTAGCAGATGCCACTGGTGAGAGCAACCCATCCAACTACAAGTCGGATGCTTATGTGTTCCAACTGAACCGTGAGGGCGAGACTCTGAGAACCTATCGTTTCTACGATGTGTTCCCAACAAACGTCTCCCAGATTGAACTTTCCTACGATTCTTCTGATACTATCGAAGAGTTTACTGTTGAACTGCAAGTTCAATATTGGGAAGCATACGGTGAAGGCGGAGATATCACCGCTCCATAGTAGCATAAATAGAAGGGTAGAAATCGGAATTAGATAATGCCTAAGCTGTTTGGCTTCTCAATTGAGGATACCGAAAAGAAATCCAAAGGTGTAGTCAGCCCTATTCCTCAGAGTAATGAGGATGGGTCTGACTATTATTTGTCTAGTGGATTTTATGGTCAGTATGTTGACATTGAAGGTGTCTATAAAACTGAAGCTGATCTGATTAGAAGATATAGAGAGATGGCGCTTCATCCAGAAGCGGATACCGCCATTGAAGATATCGTTAATGAAGCAATTGTTTCCGATGTAAATGACTCTCCAGTAACTATTGATCTCCAAAACTTGAATGCAAGTGAGGACATCAAAAAAATTCTGCGTAGAGAATTCAAGAAGATCAAAGACTTGCTTGACTTTGATTCAAAGTCACACGAGATCTTCAGAAACTGGTATGTAGATGGAAGAATCTACTATCATAAAATCATTGACCTCAAAGATCCTGAGAAGGGTCTGCAAGAAATCAGATTCATTGACGCATTGAAGATGCGTTATGTTAGACAAGAGAAAAAGGCTTCCCGTGAACAGAGAATTGTTCAACAGTCTAGCGCTCTGAATGGTAGAGTAGATCCAACAGAGCAAATCACAAGAGGAATGGTTCCTGAGATTGAAGAGTATTTCATGTATACTCCCAAGTCTCAGTATCCCACACAAGTAACTGGTGGCGGAGACGCAAAGGGTATTAAAATTGCAAAAGATGCAATTACCTATTGCACCTCTGGTCTGGTAGATAGAAACAGATCGATTGTTCTTTCTTATCTTCATAAGGCAATCAAGTCTCTCAATCAACTGAGAATGATTGAAGACTCTCTGGTTATCTACAGATTGTCCCGTGCTCCTGAAAGAAGAATCTTCTACATCGATGTAGGTAACCTGCCTAAAGTCAAGGCTGAGCAATACCTGAAAGATGTGATGAACAGGTATCGTAACAAGTTGGTTTATGATGCTAACACTGGCGAGATTCGTGATGATCGTAAGTTCATGTCCATGCTGGAAGACTTCTGGCTTCCCAGAAGAGAAGGTGGACGTGGTACAGAGATCAGCACTTTGCCTGGTGGTCAAAACCTCGGGGAACTCTCGGACGTAGAATATTTCCAGAAAAAACTTTACAGATCTCTTCAGGTTCCTGAGTCTAGAATTGCTGCTGATGGTGGTTTCAACCTTGGTCGTTCTTCTGAGATTCTGCGTGATGAACTGAAGTTTGCTAAGTTCGTTGGTCGTCTTCGCAAGCGCTTCAGCAACATCTTCTTAGATCTTCTGAAGACTCAACTTATTCTCAAAAACATCATCACTCCCGAAGATTGGGATATGATGAGAGAGCACATTCAGTTTGATTATCTTTATGATAATCAGTTTGATGAACTGAAGGATGCTGAACTGATGAACAGCCGTCTCGGTGTTGTTGCTCAAGTAGAACCTTACCTTGGTAAGTATTACTCTGTTGAGTATGTTCGTCGTAATATCTTGCGTCAAACTGACCAAGAAATCATTGAAATTGATGATCAAATTGAAGATGAGATTGAGAAAGGTATCCTTCCCGATCCTGCAGAATTGGAAGGAATCGGTGCCGATGGTCAACCTACAAATCTAGGTGATGTACCTCAAGATGATGAAGTTGATGGTAGCACAACTGAAGTGCCAGCTGGCGGAGAGATTTGATCGGATAAATAAATCATAATGGTTTAATTTATTACTATGACTCCTGCTGAGATTATTGACGCAATTATTGACGATAATTCTGCGTCTGAAGTTAGCGATAAGATCAAGGATGTTCTTTTTTCAAAGTCATCTGGGAAGATCGAAGATCTGAGAGGATCTACCGCATCTAAACTTTTTGGTAATGGCGAAACTGGCGAAGAAGAGCCAGAAGTAGAACAAGAGATTGAAACCGAAGAACCTGAAACAGGAGACGAATAATGGCAAGAACACTTGTCCTAGGACCACAATCAAACTGCCCAACTACTGTTGGAACAGCATCTAGTTTCAGTCAAGCAACTGTTGTTCGCCTTTGTAATACAAATGGTTCGGCTCAGTTGGTTACCATTCTTGATGAAAATTTTCAAGGTATTGGTTCTATGACTATGCCAGCTGGATCTGTCGAATATGTAGAGAAAAAACATCAAGAGCTAATCCTAGCAGCATCTGCCGATGTAAAAGGAACCAAAGTAGGATTTACCGCATAAACAAATGAAACTCATCAGAGAAGAAATTGAGAACGTAGAGGTTATCGTCGAACAACGCGACGGTAAGAAGAACCTTTACATTGAAGGTATTTTCCTTCAAACAGAGCAACCCAACAGAAATCGTCGTATCTACTCCATGCCTACAATGGAGAGAGAAGTCAAGAGATACAACGAGGCTTTTGTTCAGAAGGGTCGTGCTCTGGGTGAGCTCGGTCATCCTGATGGGCCTACCGTAAACCTTGATCGTGTATCCCATAAGATTGTTTCTTTGCAACGAGAAGGAAACAACTTCATTGGTAAAGCAAAAATTCTTTCTACCCCCATGGGTAAGATTGCTGAGTCACTCCTCAGTGAAGGTGTGAAACTTGGTGTTTCTTCTCGTGGTGTTGGAACTCTTTCTCCAACCAAAGAAGGATATAATCAAGTCAACGATGATTTTATGCTCGCAACTGCGGCTGATATTGTTGCTGATCCATCCGCTCCTGATGCATTTGTTAATGGAATCATGGAAGGAAAAGATTGGATTTGGGATGGTGGAATTCTCCGCGAAAAAATGGCAGAGAAAACATACAAACAAATCAATACTCTCGTTGATACCAAAGGTTTGGAAGAGAGCAAGCTTGCCTTGTTCCAGAATTTCCTCGCAAACCTTTAAATTATAAATACATTTAGGTTAAATCTAACACGAACTTTTCGGAGAAGTTAACAATGTCCGCTGGAACAAATTTAAACGAAATGGAGAACGCTGTAACAAGCGGTGCGAAAGCTGGCGAATCGATGGACTCTTCAACTAAGAGCGGATATGTCCCTGGACACGCTCAGATTGAAGACCTCGGTGGCCCCACTCCTCAGAACTACAAGCCCGACGATGATTCGGCAAAACTGAAAGAGCCCTCGCTCTCTCATGTTCGTAATGTAGTTAATGCGAAGGCTAAGGCTGCTGAAGGTCCTGATACGACCAAGAAGAACAGCTATGGCGAAGAAACTCAAACCGAAGAGGGAGTCGTGGAAGAAGATACTACCGTCACTGATGAAGTAGTAACCGAAGAAGAAGTCAATGTCGATGAAGATGTTGCTGCTCTCTTCTCTGGTGAAGAACTCTCCGAAGATTTCCAAGAGAAAGCGAAGATCATCTTTGAAGCAACTGTCAAGGCAAAGGTTGGCGAAGTTCGTCAGCAACTGGAAGAAGCATATGCTGCCAGAATTGTCGAAGAAGTTGAAGAGATCAAAGAAGAGCTCGTAACTCGTGTCGATGCCTATCTTGAGTACGTTTCCGAAGAATGGATCAAGGAAAACGAACTGCAGATTGAGCATGGACTCAAAACAGAAATGACCGAATCGTTCCTGCAAGGAATGAGAGGTCTCTTTGAAGATCATTATGTAAATATCCCTGATGACAAATATGATGTTGTCGAAATGATGGTAGACAAACTTGATGACATGGAGGCAAAACTCAACGAGCAAATTGAGAAGAATATTTCTCTGAATACAAGGCTCGGTGAATCCGTCGCTGATCACATCATTAAAGATGTGTCCGAAGGACTCGCTGTAACCCAGAAAGAGAAACTCGCATCTCTTGCTGAAAGTGTTGAGTTTGAGAGTGAAGAATCCTATCGCGAGAAGCTGGTATCCCTGAGAGAATCTTATTTCTCTACCGAACAGGTTACCGAAGCAAAAGCAGAGAAAACTGAGACATTAACTGAAGGTATGGAAACCGTTCCTGCTGCACCTGCGGGTCGCATGAATGCCTATCTTCGCGCTCTCGGTAATAAGTAATTCTCGCACCCCTTTAGTAAACTCAAACAACAATCACAGGTAAACGAAGCATGTTTAATTCACAACAGCTTCAAGAGAAGTGGGCTCCCCTTCTGGATTACGATGGTTGCGATCCTATCAAAGACGCTCATCGTCGTGCAGTTACTGCCACTCTCTTGGAGAACCAAGAAAAGTTCCTTTCTGAGGAGCAAGCATTTAATCAGGGTCACAACCTGACTGAAGCCCCCACCCAATCCTTCTCGGCTGGTGGCGGCGCATACTACCGTGGTTCCGGCGGTACTGACTCCGGCAACCCCACTGGTGGTTTTGACCCCGTTCTGATCTCCCTGATCAGACGCTCTATGCCTAACCTGGTCGCTTATGACCTGGCTGGCGTTCAACCCATGAGCGGTCCTACTGGACTGATCTTCGCAATGCGTTCTCGCTACGAGAACATGACCGGAACCGAAGCTCTGTTCGACGAGCCCGATTCCGCATTCTCCGCTCAGCGCGAAGGATATGACGCCACTCAAGGCGACTACACTGGTGGTTCTGACTCCACGGGCGCCGTTGGTTTCGGTACTACTCTGCAGCGTGGTTCCAACCCCGGCGTTCTCGATCCTAACAGCGCAGCCAATACCTACAGCGTAGGTCAGGGTATGAGCACTCTGAACTCTGAGACTCTGGGTGAGTCTGGCGATGAGTTCAACAAGATGGCCTTCTCGATCGAGAAAGTCACCGTTACCGCGAAGTCCCGTGCTCTGAAAGCTGAGTATTCGTTGGAACTGGCACAAGACCTTAAGGCAATCCACGGTCTGAACGCTGAAGCGGAACTCGCCAACATTCTCTCTACTGAGATTCTGGCTGAGATCAACCGTGAAGTTATCAGAACCATCTACAAGGTTGCTGAAGCTGGTGCTCAAACCAACGTTGCTACCGCTGGTCAGTTTGACCTGGACATCGACTCTAACGGTCGCTGGAGCGTTGAGAAGTTCAAGGGTCTCCTGTTCCAAATCGAAAGAGACGCTAACGCGATTGCACAAAGAACTCGTAGAGGGAAGGGTAACATCATCCTGACTTCTGCTGATGTTGCTTCCGCTCTGACCATGGCTGGTGTACTGGATTACACCCCCGCTCTGAACGCTAACCTGCAGGTTGACGACACTGGCAACACCTTTGCTGGTACCATCAACGGTAAGTACAGAGTATACATCGATCCCTTTGCTAGCAACAACGCTGCTCTGCAGTATTATGTTGTTGGTTACAAGGGTACTAGCCCCTACGATGCTGGACTGTTCTACTGTCCTTATGTTCCCCTCCAGATGGTTCGTGCCGTTGGAGAGAACACCTTCCAGCCCAAGATCGGCTTCAAGACCCGCTACGGCATGGTTGCGAACCCCTTCGCTGAAGGAACCACCCAAGCATACGGTGCCATCAAGGCGGCTACTAACCGTTACTACAGAAGAGTTTCTGTTAAGAACCTCATGTGATCTAATTCACATATCCTTCCTGGGGACCGCTTCGGCGGTCCTTTTTTTATGTCTAAATAACAGCTCAAGCACTGTATATTATGCCAAGAGGACAAGTGACTAAGGCTGAATTGCTAGCAAGGATTTTCAAATACAAAACTTCTTTGTTTCAGGAACCATTTGGTTCTAAGAACCTTGAGTGGCATGAGGGTGCTCATGACTCCCTAAATAAGGTATTGGACATGCTAGCAGAGTATAGAGAGTAATGGCATCCGCATTTGATCAACAGATTGGTAATAGAAATTTTCTATCTCCAGTTGGTTTTAAGTTTACATTGACAAAGGCACCTAAGGTTGCTTTCTTTTGTCAACAAGCTGGACTGCCGGAACTGTCCTTAGGTCTTGCCAATCAATCAAACTATCTCAAAGACATCGCTATCCCTGGTGACAAACTGGAGTATGGTGATCTGTCTCTGACATTCTTGGTTGATGAAAACCTAGAAAACTACATGTCAATTCATAACTGGTTAGTTGGACTTGGATTCCCAGAATCAGGAGACCAGTTTGAAGATCTTGTTAATGATCCACAGCAAGTTGCCAGATCAGACAGAAACAGAGCCGAACCAGAATATGGTCAACAATTTTCTGATGGTTCTCTGATCATTCTAAGCAGTAACTTCAATCCATTGCATCAGGTTATGTTCAAAGACCTGTTCCCATATTCTCTCACGGGACTGGACTTCGATGCTGCGTCTGGAGATACTGACTACTTTACAGCAACGGCTAACTTCAAGTATACTATCTACAAGATTACTGATATGAGTGGTAATCGATTAACCACCAACTTTGTGAATTAACTTTTTTCTTTATGATGAATCTGGATGAAGTTCAGAAGATGTGGCAAAAAGATAGTGAGATCGATAAAGACGATCTAGCTAACGAGTCACTCCGAACTCCCATGCTTCACTGTAAGTATTGGGATATATACAATACAACTCGTCTCTTGCGTGAAAAAGTATTGGACGGGTACAATAAAAAGAAATTAGAACGCTGGAACTACTACACAGGTAAAGCAGATCCTGAGGTATATGAAGAGCATCCTTTCCCATTCAAGGTGAGAGAGAAAGATGCAATCATCAGATATATTGAGGCTGATGAACATTTGTCAAAAATATCTCTAAAGATCAAGTATTACGATACTCTTTTGAGTTTCTTGGAAGAGATTATCAAATCACTGAACAACAGAGGATTTGCTATTAAGAATGCTATTGATTGGATGAGATTTCAGAATGGATTGTAAGCATGAGTCATTTAGTGATCGGTAAGAAGAACGAAGTTTATCTTCGTATTCAAGCCGAACCTCACATATTTTACGAGTTATCAGATCAGTTCACCTTTGATGTTCCTGGGGCTAAGTACATGCCTCAATACAGGAACAAATGGTGGGACGGAAAGATTCGCCTGTTTAATATTCAGACAGGTGAGATCTATGTTGGTCTGTTGGATAAGGTTGTGAGGTTCTGTAAGGATCACAATTATACTTACGAATTTACATCCAACAAGTTTTACGGTACTCCTTTTGAAGTCAATGATATGATTTCAAGAGAAGGAGTCAAGGATTATATGAACGCTATCTGCTCTCACAAACCGAGAGAGTATCAAGTTGATGGTGTTTATGATGCTCTAAGACATAATAGAAGACTGCTGATATCACCTACTGCATCTGGCAAGTCTCTAATGATCTATTCTATTGTCCGATACTTTGTTGGACATGGGAAGAATATATTGATTGTCGTTCCAACCACTTCTTTGGTTGAGCAAATGTACAAAGATTTTTCTGACTACGGATGGGATGTTGGAACTAACTGTCACAAGGTATATGGCGGTAAGGAACGAGTGTCTGATGCTCGGGTTATTATAACAACATGGCAGTCAATTTACAAGCTACCAAGGAATTATTTTGAAAGGTTTGAAGTAGTCATTGGAGATGAGGCTCACCTATTCAAATCTAAGTCTTTGATTAGTATCATGTCTAAACTGTGTGATGCTAAGTATCGGTTTGGATTTACTGGAACTCTTGACGGCACACAGACTCACAAATGGATTCTTGAGGGACTCTTTGGTCCATCATACAAAACTATCAACACCAGCGAGTTGATTGAGAAAAAGAATCTTGCTGAGTTGGATATCAAAATACTTCTACTAAAACACAGACCTCAGACGTTTGATAACTATGAGGAAGAAGTGCAGTTCATTATCAATCATGATAAGCGTAATAACTTCATCAAGAATCTAGCAGTGGATCTCAAAGGTAATACACTTATCCTATTCAATAGGGTTGAGAGCCATGGCGAACCTCTATACAATTTAATAAATAACTCAGTGGAAGAAGGCCGTAAGGTATTCTTCATCCATGGAGGAGTTGATACTGAAGACAGAGAAAAAGTTAGATCAATTACAGAAACAGAAAACAACGCAATCATCGTTGCATCTTACGGAACTTTTTCTACTGGCATCAATATTAAGAATCTACATAATGTAATCTTCGCTTCACCATCTAAGTCAAGAGTCCGAAATCTTCAATCAATCGGCCGAGTTCTTAGAAAAGGAAATAACAAAACCAGAGCAACACTGTACGATATTGCAGATGATGTATCTTTTGAGAAGAAAAGAAATTACACCTTAAATCATCTGGTTGAACGAATAAAAATTTATAACGAAGAAAAGTTTAATTATGATGTTGTAAACATTAGCCTAAGAGATAAATGAATGAAACAGAATTCTATGCAGTCATCAAACTAGTCTCTGGCGAAGAGATTTTTTCACTCATCGATGTAGACCTAGAACCTGAGGATCCTATCATCATTTTACAGAACCCTGTAAAGATGAAGGTCAAGGTAAAAGGTATTATGATGCAAACTCAAATTGAGCCTTGGATGCAAATGCCTGAGGATGATATCTTCATGATCAGACTCTCTAATGTCATCACAATGACAGAGATCAATCCGCTAGAAAATGAAGAACTTATCGATTCTTATAATGAATTCCTACAAAGAGTTTCTAATCTAAAATCAGATGATTGGACCTTTGAATCTGAGATCACCAATAAAATGGGATCACTTGGTACTGTCAAAGATGCAAGAAATAAATTAGAAGAAGACTTCAAACTTCCTTCAGCCATTAAAGAAGCTTAATCTCCTTCTGAACCTCCACAAAGGTTATTGTACAGATAAATCAGCACCTTGTCAAGCCCTCTCAATAATGCTATAATATTCACAGGATAAGAAAGACAGATGCCTAAGAAAAGATCTGAACACTACGTTAACAACAAAGAACTCCTTGAGGCTATCATTGTCTACAAAGGTAAAGTTGCTAAGGCAAAAGAACTAGGAGAACCAAGACCAATCATCCCAAATTATCTGGGTGAATGTTTCCTGAAGATTGCCACCCATTTATCGTATAAACCAAACTTCATCAACTATATGTTCAGGGACGATATGATCTCTGATGGAGTTGAGAACTGCGTACAGTACATCAATAATTTTGATCCAGAGAAGTCAAAGAATCCCTTTGCTTACTTCACTCAGATCATCCACTTTGCTTTTTTGAGACGAATCCAAAAGGAGAAAAAGCAACTAGACATTAAAAACAAGATGATTGAACGCAACGGCTATGATGAAGTCATGGTTGTTGATAACAATGTCATGTATGGTACACACTCTGATTATAATACCATCAAAGACAATATTCAGACGAAACTGAATCGGTGATGTCTAACCCTGAGCAACTCTATGACGACATGGCACGTCTAAACGCTCTCTATGAAGAACTTATGTGGGATCATGATGATACTCTTGAGTTCATTATCGAGAACAATCGTGTCGTAATTTATAATAAAACCCAGGAAACTAATGAGTGATTATGAATGGTTCCACACCCCCTACGGTGACTTTCGACTTGAATTAAAACCACACAAAACTTGGACTAGTTACGATAGAGAAGGAAATGCACTTGTCACTGGACTAGACAAAGTTATCTGTTATAATGGAACTACCTTCTATCTTGAGGGTAGAGCAACTAACTGGGCTAACTCAACTGGTTCCAGTAAATTTGAAGGTGTCGTAGGAGGCAAACTGTGAAGGTTGCAATCATCACAGATCAGCATTTCGGTGCCAAAAAAGGCAATCAACATTTGCATGAACACTTTCTGAAGTTCTATAATAATGTCTTTTTTCCAACCATTGAGGAACACGGTGTCGAAGCTATCATTGATATGGGTGACACTTTCGATGTTCGTAAGGGTATTGATTTTTGGAGTCTCGATTGGGTCAAGAGGAATTACTACGACCGTATCCGCGATCTTCAACTCCCTGTCTATACTGTGGTGGGAAATCATACTGCCTTTTACAAAGACACTAACGCAATTAACACTATTCAGTTATTGCTACGAGAGTATGATAACGTATACTGTTATGCTGACCCTGTTGAGATCCGACTAGGATCTATGAATGCTCTGTTGGTCCCTTGGATCAACAATGAGAACAGAGAAGATACTCTTGCTCTCATGGATAGAACAAAAGCACCAGTGGTTTTTGGTCACCTAGAGTTGTCTGGATTCTGGCCTAACAGAAGTTTCATGATGGAACATGGTGATGATCCTGAGATGTTCTCGAAGTTCAAGAAAGTGTTCTCTGGACACTATCATCACAGAGGACAATCTGGCAACATCTACTATCTTGGCAATCCTTATGAGATCTACTGGAATGATGTAGATGATCCTAGAGGATTCCACATCATTGATACTGAGACACTAGAGGTAACTCAAATCGATAATCCATATACTCTGTATGAGATTATCAACTACAATGATGAGTCTCCTCAGATGTTTAACGCTACCAAGTACAAGGACAAGATTGTCAAATTGGTAGTGAAAAAGAAAAGTTCTGATGCTAAGTTAGAACAATTCATTGATAAACTTTACATGGCTGGTATCAATGATTTAAAAGTTGTTGAGAATTATGTAGTCCAAGAGTCGGAAGACTTTGAAGTTGAAGAAACAGAAAACACCATCTCTATCTTGAATAGATATGTGGATGACTGTGAACCGGAATTTGATATGGATAAAACCAAACTCAAAAAAATTCTTACAGACGTTTACTCCGCATCTTGTGAAGTGGAGTAATGTATATGTACATCCTAGTTCATGGTGGGGAACAGACTGAAGGAGCATATGCTGTTCTAGATAAGAATGGCAATAAGGTTTTATTTTTCTTTGAAGAGGAGGACGATGCCGAAAGATATGCTATGATGTTATATGCGGATGAGGAAATACCTCTCCGTTTGATTGAAGTTAACTTTCCCACAGCTGTGAAAACCTGTGTTGAGAACGGATACAAATACTCCGTAATTACCGCTGGTGACATTGTTATACCTCCCAAGACAGAATGATTATCTTTGAAAAAATCAGGTGGCGCAACTTTCTCTCCACAGGAAACTACTGGACAGAGATTCCTCTGAATGAAAATCCTCATACAATTATCATTGGTAAGAATGGATCTGGTAAATCCACACTACTAGATGCACTGACGTTTGTTCTGTTCAACAAACCATTTCGTGCTATCAACAAACCTCAGTTGGCTAACAGCACTAACGAGAAAGATTGTCTGGTAGAGATCAATTTTACCGTAGGTAAAAATCAGTATCTTGTCCGTCGTGGTATCAAACCAAATGTCTTTGATGTTCTAGTGAACGGAAAACCTCTGCATCGAGAAGCAGATGATAGAACTAATCAAAGACTCTTAGAGCAAAATATTTTAAAACTAAACTATAAATCCTTTACTCAGATTGTAATTTTGGGTAGTAGTGGATTTGTTCCATTCATGCAGTTGCCAGCTTCTCATAGGAGAGAGGTAATTGAAGATCTGTTGGATATCAAGATCTTCTCTGCAATGAATGCTGTTATCAAGGATAGAATTCGTCAGGGTAGAGAGAAAGTTCAACATCTAGAGAACAAGAAGAACAATCTTGTGGATAAGGTTGAGATGCAAACCAAACTTATTGATGAGATTGCAAAGAATAGTGATAAGATTGTAAAAGAAAAGAAGAAGAAGATTAAAGAGGCTGACAAAGAGAAGGTTAGTCTCTTAGAGTCTGTGCAAGACAAACAAAAGAAACTAGAGACACTAACTGTAGAGGTTGAGAAGTTCTCCAACGCACGGAAAAACGCAAAACAACTCAATGGTTTGAAGGTAAAGATTCAAACCAAGAAAGAAAATGCTGATAAGCAACACAAGTTTTTTAGTGAAAGTTCGGTTTGCCCAACCTGTGATCAGAGTATTGAGGACAAGAATCGGTTAAATAAAATAGCGGAACTCGATACTTCAATTACCCAACTGGTAGACGGACTCAATGAACTTGAGGAAAAAATACAAGAAGAGGAAGTTAGAGAGAGTCGCTTTGTCGAGCTGTCTAAGGAGGTTACTTCCCTAACATATGAAATTTCTAACACAAACAATTTGGTATCGCAATTGGATCGATCCAGACAAACGCTGGAATCGGAAATTCAAAGAGTTACCAAACAGTTCAAAAACAGAAATTCTGAGTATGACAAGTTAGAATCATACAAAGCAGAGTTAGATTTAAGTTATAAGAGTTTGTCTGAGGAAAGAAGCAACCTGCAATACAGTGATTTTGCATACTCTCTTTTAAAGGATGGTGGTGTAAAACGACAGATTGTCAAGAAGTATCTTCCCCTAATAAACCAAAAGGTGAATAAGTATCTCTCCATGATGGAGTTCTTTATCAACTTCAAACTTGATGATGAATTCAATGAGACCGTACAGTCACCTATTCATGAAAAATTTTCATATGCCTCTTTCTCTGAAGGAGAGAAGATGAGAATTGATTTGGCTCTGCTTTTTACTTGGCGTGAAGTTGCTAAGGTTAGAAATAGTGTCAATACAAATCTCCTGATTATGGATGAAGTATTTGATAGTTCTCTTGATGGAAACGGAACCACAGAGTTTCTCAAGATCGTCAGATACATTATCAAGAACGCAAATGTCTTTGTGATCTCTCACAACAATGAACTCCATGATAAGTTTTCTGGGATCCTAGAATTTGAAAAGCAAGGATCTTTCTCAAGATTAGTTAAGCAAGATCAAGTTTGATTACAAAAGTTGCAAATGTTAGTGAATTAACACAAAGTTGACTATATAGTACAGAATACTGGAGGATGAGATGAACCCTAATTCCCTATAGCATGTTTTGTCGAATTAGAGGAATTAAATGTCACATAACTTATTTTCATTCAATCAATTAGCTTCCTGGAGGTTAGACGATAGTCCAGACTCAGCAACCGACAACGATCAGTTAAACGAATATTTCCAATGCCTCACTGAATGTGAGGAAAACTCTCAAGAGTGCAAGAGGATCTGTAGAACGGTGCTAAGTTAAGACAGTTTGCAAACTGGTTCAAGGCCCACCCGCAAGGGTGGGTTTCGTCGTATAATGGGTTCATACAAGACAGAGACGCATGGTCAACCACGCTGTAAAGGGGAATCTCGCCAAACTCCTGGCAACTGAGGACCTGATCGTTGAGCACAAGAAATGTGATACCGCTTCCTTTGATGTCAATCGCCGTGTCCTGACTCTGCCACTGTGGCAGAAGGCAGATGAGTTCACCTATGATATGCTGGTGGCTCATGAGGTTGGACACGCTCTGTTCACTCCAAACGAAGATCCTAAGATCAAGGTTCCTCATCAGTACATCAATGTAACTGAGGATGCTCGTATTGAGAAGTTGATGAAGCGCCGCTATGCTGGTCTCCCTAAGACCTTCTATCGTGGATACCAGACACTACAGGAGATTGACTTCTTTGGTATCGGAGACAGTGATCCTAATGAGATGGGTTTTGCCGACCGTGTGAATCTCTACTTCAAGATTGGCGCATATCTCAGTATCTCTTTCACTGAGGGAGAGCAAGAGATTGTTGATGCCGTCGATAAGGCAGAGACCTTTGATGAGGCAGTAGAGGCTGCATATGCCATGTGGCAGTATGCTAAGGATAATCAAGAAAAGAAAAAGAAGAAAGAAAAAGAACCTACCAATCAACAACAGAGTGAAGGTAATTCCTCTCAGCAAACGACTGAGAGTTTTGACCAGGGTGATGGTGAGTCTCCTAGCGATGAGCAAAGTGAGGAGGAGAGCACCGAACAAACAAACGAACGACCTAATGATGAAGGAGGTGGCACAGATGCTGGTGATTCCTTGGATGTACGCACTGCTGATAATCTCGAAGATGCTATCAAGAAACTATCTGAAAATAGTCTTTCAGGTGATCCATCGTATATTGAAATCCCTAAGTGCGATCTTAAATCACTTGTCGTCAAAGCTAGTGAATTTCATGATTACATTGAAGACTTCTGGCGCAAAGAAGGAGAGATCAGAGGATACACAGAAGAAGAACAGTTCTATGAAACTGATAAAGACTTTCAGCGTTATAAGCGTGACGCGCAGAGAGAAGTAAACTATCTGGTCAAAGAGTTTGAGTGCAAGAAAGCAGCAAGTGCTTATGCTCGCACTGGTACATCCAAGAGTGGTGTTCTTGATACCACCAAACTCCATACTTACAAGTATCAGGATGATCTGTTCAAGCGTGTAACCATCACACCTGATGGCAAGAATCATGGTCTTATCTTTGTGTTGGACTGGTCTGGTTCAATGCATGATCAGATGATGTCCACTCTAAAGCAACTCTTCAACCTGGTTTGGTTCTGCAAGAAAGTTAGTATTCCCTTTGAAGTTTATGCTTTCACCAATGAGTGGCAGGCACGTCACTTCGATCGCGTATCAGAAACTTGGAATCCTCTGCCTACAAAGCATTTCCCAGAACAAGAAGGATATCTGAATATCTCGGAAAACTTCTCCATGATGAATATTTTGTCTTCTACAACCAAGACAAAAGAATTCGATAATCATATCAAGAATATGTTCCGTATTGGTAAGGCAATCGCTGTCTACAATACCTATTACAATACTCCTTTCACTCTCCCACCACGCGCTTCTCTTTCAGGAACTCCTTTGAATGAGGCCATCGCAAGTCTGCATAGTATCATTCCTGACTTCATGAGTCGCAATAAGATTGAGAAGATGCATACTGTCATTCTGACTGATGGTGAAGCATGTAACTCCACCCGCCTGGTCAAGGTCAAGCGCCGCTATGGTGATCAAGAGGAATACATGGGCACCCGTTCTATCCACAACAACACCATCCTGCGCTGTCGTAAGAGTGGAACCACCTATCCTATCCCAATGGAGTTCTACAACGTCACTGGAGTCTTCCTGAAGAACCTCTCAGACTGCTTCCTTGGCATGAATCTGATTGGATTCCGTATCCTTCCTAATCGTGAGTTCCGCACTTGGGTTCGCCGTATGCAGAAACCTGATAGTGCGGAAGCCATGAAGGTATGGACCAAGAACAAGTCAATCTCTTTCTCTGATGTCTGTGGATATGCTGAGATGATTGGTATTAGTTCTAATGCTTTGGAAGTATCGAAAGAGTTTGATCCTGTGGAGAATGCAACCAAGGCTCAGATCCTTGCATC
>Ga0181562_10000186_pt1 | contig 47757 bp, 47 predicted proteins | sample 011ome_26_FD_139344 | JGI IMG/M metagenome (GOLD analysis project Ga0181562, IMG submission 139344) | Coastal salt marsh microbial communities from the Groves Creek Marsh, Skidaway Island, Georgia - 011511BT metaG (megahit assembly) | ecosystem: Environmental > Aquatic > Marine > Intertidal...
CCCTCCATTAATGGGGGAACCCTGGACCAGGTAGCACGCGAATGGGAGCGGCTAGGCCCACTCGTTGATGCAGTTAACGTGACAGACAACCCCGCAGCTCATGCACACTCTTCGAATGTCTCGGTTGCAATTGCCCTTCAAAACCTTGGCGCTGATGTGATCATGCAGGTTGTTTGCCGGGACAAGAACAGGCTCGCAATACAGGCAGACATTGTGGGTGCGGCTATGCATGGCGTGCGGACTATTTGCGCGCTGACGGGTGACGATGTCACCGCGGGAGATGAACCAGAAGCGCGCAGGGTTTTTGATCTAGACGGACCGCAACTCATCTCTGTGGCCACGGGACTTTCACAGGGAACGTTTCTTTCCGGCCGCAAAGTCACTGATCACAAAGAACTTCTTGTGGGTGGTGTTGAAAATCCATTTGCACCCCCAATGCAGACACGAATAAAGCGTGCGCGAATGAAAGTGGATGCAGGCGCTAAATTTTTGCAACTTCAGATTGGTTATCAACCTGAAATGCTCGAAGAATTTATGGCAGGCATTGTGGCCAACGGCGTAACTCAAGATGCCGCAATCATTCCCACGGTTATTTTGACCAAAAATTCACGTGCGTTGAATTTTATGAATGACAAAGTTGCAGGGATTGTCGTCCCTCAAAATGTCATTGATCGGGTCGCGGAATCCGAAGATCAACCCGAGGCGTCATATCAACTGGTAAGGGATTCGGTGGAGCATGCGCTCTCTTTGCCAGGAGTGGCGGGAATTCACATCACAGATTTTCGGCACGACGACACCGTTGCTCGACTTGTATCCGATTTTAATTTAGGTCCACAACACAACTAGCCCACCTAGCAAAAGGAAGCAATCCATGCACACAACAGTGAGTTCAGCGACAAAGACGGTAACCATTGGACCGGATCAGCCCTTTTGCATTATTGGTGAGCGTATTAACCCGACGGGCCGCAAAATTTTCCAAGAACAACTGCGCGCAGGGGACATGAGTGCAGTTGAGAAAGATGTTTTGGATCAGGTAGCAATGGGCGCGACCATGCTCGACGTAAACATGGGGGCGCCATTGGTTGATGAAGCTGAATTGCTGGCCAAAGCCGTAACCATGATTCAAGAGCTCACCGACTTGCCGTTGTGTATTGATTCATCTGTCGTCGAGGCCCTAGAGGCAGGGCTGGATGCCTATAAAGGCAAGGCCTTGGTCAACTCCATCACCGCTGAGGATGAGCGCATGGAATTGATTTTGCCGCTGGTCAAGAAGCATGGAGCGGCCATCATCGCCTTGCCAAACGATGAATTCGAGATCCCTGAAGAACCAGAGCGTCGGCTTGAGCTGACCAAGTACATTGTTGAACAGGCAACCGGAAAATACGGGATACCTATCGAGGACATCGTTATTGATCCACTCGCCATGCCCATTGGTGCCGACTCTCAAATGGTTGTTCGGACTCTGAAGACAATCGAACTCATCCGCGACACATTTGATTTGAATATGACCCTGGGTGCATCCAATGTCTCATTCGGAATGCCAGACCGTCACGCCCTCAACGCGGTATTCATCCCCATGGCAATGAAAGCGGGCCTGACCAGCGCAATCATGGATGCCCGAACGGAAAAGATCGTGACTGCCGTCCGCGCCGCCGATTTGATGATGGGCAATGACGAGTGGGGTGCTTCTTGGATCGCGTTACATCGTGCCAAAGAAGCGGCCAAAGCGTAAATAGTGCATTCTTCCGCTATGGAGCAATCACCTGACCTGGATTTCGATTCAGGCACCCTGATTGCTGATCCCGGCCCCGAGGTGCCGCACCCCGATGAACCAAGCACTGATGAGCCAACCCGCATCGGAATTGCTTTTGAGCCCAGTGGCAAAACGGTTCGTGTCCCATTGGGTGTCACCGTGTTTGACGTGGCAAGTTGGAATGCCATTGCGGTGGACTCCACCTGTGGCGGTCACGGAACCTGCCGCAAGTGCCGGGTTCAGATTCTCGAGGGCGAAATGCCTAGTGGGTCAGCTGATGCACGAGCCTTCACTGAGGAGGAGTTAGAGCAAGGCTGGCGCCTCGCATGTCAGGCCTGTGCTTTCAATGACCTCAAGGTGCATGTCCCTGAACTCACCACGCGACCTAAAGCCTCAACGGTCGGAGTGGGCCGCCAGGTAATTCATCGGCCAACTCTGCTCAAGCGATACTTGCAGCTGCCCGAACCAGATCTGGTTGATCAACGTCCTGATCTTCGACGCGTCCTTGACGGCATCACAGACATGACCACAAATGTGGACCCCATGTTGCTACGAACACTTCCAACAGTCTTGCGCAAAGCGAACTTTGAGGTAACTGCCGTAGTGGTTGATGACATGCTCGTTGCGGTCGAGTCAGGCGACACGACGGACAAGTTATATGGCATTGCATTTGACCTCGGAACTACAACGGTCGTTGCCACTCTATTGGATCTTTCTAATGGAATGCCGCTTGCTGTTTCTTCCATGTTGAACATGCAGCAGCAATTTGGTGCTGACGTCATCAGTCGAATCAGTGCAACAATGCTCGATCCCAATAAACTTTTTGATCTGCAGCGTTTGGCTCACGAAACTTTGGATCAACTCACGGGTGAGGTGTGCCAAGAAGCTGGAATTGAACGCGTTGATGTCTATCAAGTAGCTCTCGCAGGTAATGCGACCATGGTGCAAATCGCTTTAGGCATTGACCCAGAACCCCTTGGTGTTGCTCCATTTATTCTTGCGGCCGAGGACTATCCTGATGTGCGCGCAATGGAGTTGGGCGTCAACATCAATCCGCGAGCTCGTGCAACATTGTTCCCCGCGCTTGGCGCATATGTCGGTGGCGACATTGTTTCTGGCGCTCTGGCCTCCGGTATGGATCGCGATCAGAGGGTGCGTCTGTTCATTGATGTGGGCACCAACTGCGAAATGATTCTTGGCAATTCCGAAAAACTTTTGGCCACCGCTGCGCCTGCAGGGCCGGCATTTGAGGCTGCCTCCATAAAGTGCGGTATGCGCGCAGCACCTGGTGCGATCGAAGTTGTTGCCATTGATCTTGATGGAGTGAAGCTGGGGACAATTGATTCTGTACCAGCGGTTGGAATTTGCGGGTCGGGATTGGTTGATGCAGTCGCTGAACTTGTAAAAGTCGGGTTACTCGATGGGTCTGGTCGCTATGTCAGCGATGAGATCGCACAGAGCGTCAGTCCGGCTCTTGCCCAACGACTTGTCATGCGCGGTCAGGAACGAATTTTCATGTTGACCGAGCCCGGCGAGCAGGAGGTGTTCCTGTCTCAGCGCGATGTGCGCGAACTTCAATTTGCCAAGGCTGCCATCTCAACAGGTTGGGCCATTTTGCTCGAGGAGTACGGCATCGAGCAAAAGGATGTGCAACAGGTGCTCCTGGCAGGTTCATTTGGCAGTTACCTATCGGCCAAGAGTGCAAAGGCAATTGGTCTGGTACCCGATATTGCTACAACGCGAATCCTTAGCGCTGGAAATGTCGCTGGTGAGGGAGCAAAAATGGTGCTCCTGTCGGGTTCTGAACGCAATGGGGCTAAATCGCTCATGAATTTGGTGCGCTACGTCGAACTATCTGACCGCGAAGACTTCAATGACCGCTTTGTGGGAGAACTCGCTTTTCCTGGGTAATTCGCACCTAAAGCCCAAAATGGGCAAAGGGGTTGCGCAGACTTATATATAACTGATATATCTATCCCGTGACTTTGACACAGGAGGCTTATGAGGGGCTTCGCACCCTGATATGCACGGGGGAGTTGGCTCCTGGCGATGTTGTATCAGAGCCTGCCTTGCAGGAATCTCTGGGGCTTGGGCGCACTCCCATTCGTGAGGCGATCCGCATGCTCGCGGCTGAACACCTCATTGAGATTTTCCCTCGCCGGGGGATGTTCGTAGCTGGAGTGGACCCCCGAAATTTGCGGGCCATGAGCGAGGTTCGGGCAATCTTGGAGCCCATGGCGGCGCGTCTTGCTGCGGAGCGCAGGACAAGCGAAGACCTTATGAATCTGCGAACCGCTCGTAATGAACTTGAGGTGTTGGAGAACAGCAACTTGAGTGATCAGGAGCGTGCATTGATTGATCTGGATTCACGCATTCATCACTACATTTACCAAGCAACAAAGAATACGTACCTTGCCGCAGATCTTGATCGCTATTACATGCACTCACTTCGAATTTGGAATCTCGGATTGGGACGCATTGGACATTTGCGCCAAGCGGTGCTCGAACACAAGGAATTGGTCGAGGCCGTCATAGAAGGTGACAGTGACCAAGCGTTTAACGTGATGAACAAGCATGTTTGTGAGTTCGAAGCCGAAATGGCACAAGCAATATAAAAAAATCGTCTGCACAGAATGCAGAACATTATGAAAGGGAAACACATGAGTGATCTGCCTAGCTCCGCCAAGGCTGTAATTATTGGAGCAGGAATCGTGGGCAACTCCGTTGCCTTCCATCTCGCCGACCTCGGCTGGCGCGATCTTGTGCAAGTTGACAAGGGACCGCTACCCAACCCGGGCGGTTCGACAGGTCACGCATCAAACTTTATTTTCCCCACGGACCACGGCAAGGAAATCACCCAACTCACCGCAGACAGCGTGCGCCAATACAGGGAAATGGGTGTCTTCACCGAATGTGGCGGCATTGAAGTGGCTCGTACACCCGAGCGCGTTCAAGAATTGCATCGTCGGATGGCTTCTGCAAAATCATTTGAAATCGAGGACACAGAAATCATCACACCGGCACGTGTGAAGGAACTTGTTCCATTCATTGACGAGTCTGTAATTCTCGCAGGCTTTTACACTCCAAGCGTTGGCGTTGTTGACTCGCTCAGGGCGGGCACGATCATGCGCGAAAAGGCAATGGCGCTCAATGCGTTAACGGTCTCCGCAAACACCGAAGTCCTCGACATTGAAGTCACCAACGGCAAGGTCAGCGGTGTGGTCACGGACAAAGGCACTATCAAGACCGAATGCGTCGTTATCGCCTGCGGTTGCTGGAGTCCCAAGATCGCCGCAATGGCAGGGGCATCCATTCCGCTGACACCAGCGGTTCACCAGATGAAGGACATTGGCCCAGTTCCTGAATTCGCCGATGCCAAGGGTGATATTGAGTACCCCATTGTTCGCGACATGGACACAAACATGTACGAGCGTCAGCATGGAACAGGACTTGAGGTTGGGTCCTACGCTCACCGACCGATCCTGCACGACGTTGATGAAATTCCTTCCAATGCCGAAGCGGCCCTTTCACCAACCGAGATGCCGTTCACCCAAAAAGACTTTGATCTGCAGGATGAGCACTCCTATGAACTCATGCCCCAGATCATTGGTAACGAGAGCGTTGGTCAGAAGTACGCCATCAATGGCTTGCTCTCATTGACACCTGATGGCATGCCCATTCTGGGTGAGACCCCTGAGGTCAAAGGCCTGTGGTCAGCCGCTGCAGTCTGGATCAAAGAGGGTCCGGGCGTTGGGCGCATGATGGCCCAGTGGATGGTTCTCGGTGAGCCAGAGATCGATCTGCACCAATCAAATGTTGCACGCTTCTATGACCACCACAAGACCCGCACACACATTCGTGCGAGAACATCTGAAGGTTTCAACAAGACCTACGGAATCGTGCATCCTGCGGAGCAGTGGGACAGCAACCGCAATGTTCGCCTTTCGCCCTACTACGAGCGCGAAAAGGCCCTGGGTGCAGTCTTCTATGAAGGAGTTGGCTGGGAACGTCCATTCTGGTACGAGGTAAATGCTCCGTTGGTCGAGAAATTCGGTGATGCTGTTATGCCTCGCACTGCAGAGTGGGAGTCACGTTGGTGGTCACCGATCATCAACGCAGAACACTTGCAAATGCGCGAAACTGCTGGTCTCGTTGATCTCTCTGCGTTCGCTATTTTCGATGTCACAGGTCCTTCGGCACTCGACGTTGTACAGAGGGCGGCATTGCGTCAAATGGACGTGGCCGTTGGCAAGGTTATTTACACGCCGGTATTGAAGCCCAATGGTGGCTACCAGTCCGACCTCACGATCATGCGCCTTGGCCACGACCACTTCCGCGTGGTGACAGGTGGAGCGCACGGCATGGCGGATCTCAAGTGGTTCCGTGACCACTTGCCAGCAGATGGCACCGCATCCGTCTCAGACCTGACGTCCGCGATGTCAACAATTGGAATCTGGGGGCCCAATGCCCGAAAGATCATGGAAAAAATCACCAGTGCGGACATGTCGCATGAAGGATTCCCATTCGGTACCTGCAGAATCATTGAGATTGGAACGCAGCGCGTGCTTGCATCGAGAATCTCTTATGTCGGTGACCTGGGCTGGGAGCTCTACATTCCCGCAGAGCAGGGCGCGAAACTCTGGGATGCCGTGTGGGATGCAGGGCAAGAATTCGGTTTGATCCCGGTCGGCATTGGGGTCTACGGCACAACAGGTCGTTTGGAAAAGGGATACCGCGCTTATGGCGCTGAACTTGATTCCGAGTACACCGTGCTGGAGGCAGGCATGGCTATGAAGAAGGTCAAAGACCAAGACTTCACGGGTAAAGCAGCGCACTTGCGACATCGCGATGAACCTGTGGTTGCGCATATGTGCGGTCTGACCATAACTGATCACGCCAGCTCAACAGGTGAGAAGCGCTACCCACTTGGTGGAGAACCCATTCTTACCAAGGATGGCCAACCCATCACCGATGCGAAGGGTCGCCGTTCATTTGCCACAAGTGCTGGCAGCGCGCCATCACTGGGCAAGCACATCATCATGGCCTACTTGCCCCCGGAGTATGCCGTCGAAGGGACTGAACTGCTCGTGGAATACATGGGCGAGCACTACCCGGTTGTTGTGGAGCGGACTGGCATCGCGGGTCTCTTCGACCCAACAAATGAACGGATCATGGCGTAATGGACATTGCTGTATGCATCAAACGAGTGCCGCTTCTTGGCAGTGCAATTGTGCTCACCGCAGACAACATGGCCATTGACACCTCAAAAGTCGGCTTTGGTCTGAGTCCGCATGAAGAATGCGCGGTTGAAGCGGCCGTGAAGTTGGTAGAAGAAAACGGTGGCTCTGTCACGCTCATCAACATTGGACACATTGATGGTGAAGAACAGATCCGGGAGCAAATGGCCATTGGCGCTGATCGTGCGATTTTGATTGACACCAATGGAGCGGAGCCTGATCCTCAGGCGGCGGCAACGGCGCTGGCCGACGCAATTAGTTCCGATGACACCAACTTTGATTTGGTGCTCATGGGTTCCGAGAGTGCGGATTACGGCGGCTCGCAAACGGGTATCCGTGTTGCTCACAAACTCGGCCTACCTGTTGTGACATCCGTCAAGGGGCTCAAGATTGATAGCGGCATAGCCACGTGCGAGCGCGCAGTCGGTTCAACCCGAGAGGTTTACACCGTCCCGCTTCCCGCAGTGATAACCGTGAAAGACGGTCTCAACATTCCACGTTATGCATCAGTACCAGGACGCATGAAAGCACGCAAAAAGCCCGTTGACATTAAACAGGTTTCATTTGCTGGTTCACGCATTACTACAAAGCAGTTGGTCGTTCCTGTTCAAGAGGCAAAGGGAGCAACAAACCTCGGCACAGGTGCCGAGGCAGCAGATGCCCTCGTTGAAGTCATGAAGCAGATCGGAGTTTTGTCATGATCCTGGTGTACGCAGAACATGATCGTGGAGAGCTCGACCCAGTAACTCTGCAAGCAATCTCAGCGGCCAAGGCGCTGGATGCTGATGTGCAAGCTGTAGTTGTCGGCCACGGCGCCAAGGACGTTGCGGCCGAACTCGCTGCGTTTGGTGCCGTGAGCGTTCACGTGGGCAATCACCCCGAACTGCTCGACTTCACTCCACGCGCACATGCGCGTGCTGTCAATGCACTCGTGACGGCCAATTCACCCCGTGCGGTGATTGCGGGTGGAACACCACGCGGAAATGAAGTACTCGGTCACTTGGCAGCAATGCGCGATGAACCATTCGCGAGCGAGTGTGTCTCCATTGAACTCGCCAGTGGAGATACCGCAGAAATCGTGCGTGCCCGCTGGGGGGGAAACCTGCTCGATGAGGCCACCGTGACATCAAGTCTGTTGATAGCAACGGTTCAGGCCCATGCTTTTGCCGCGACTTCCGCTGATGCCCCACTTTCGGTGAGCGAATTCGATGTTGAATTAGCCGACGGTGACGTTCTGGTTCGTGTCGAGGATCGTGTGGGTTCATCTGCAGGTGGAGTTGGCTTGGCTGAGGCCAAGGTTGTTGTTTCCGGCGGGCGTGGCATGGATGGCCCTGACGCATTTGTCATGTTGGAGGAAATCGCGGGTGTCATTGGTGGTGCGGTCGGTTGCTCCCGCGTGGTTACCAGCGCGGGCTGGCGGCCGCATGCAGAACAGGTGGGTCAGACAGGAACGAAAGTGGCTCCAGACCTTTACCTTGCTTGCGGCATCAGTGGTGCAACGCAGCACATTGCAGGTTGCAAGTCTGCAAAAACGCTTATTGCGATTAATACCGATTCGCAGGCTCCCATCATGGGATTCGCGGACTACATGGTGGTGGACAATGTTCATACATTCCTCCCACTCTTTATTGAAAAATTAAAAGCCGCATCCAATTAGCGATCATCGCAGGGGAATGGAAAATTAAATGCCAAGTGATATCGACATCGCGCAAGCAGCAACTCTGCGACCTATCACAGAGATTGCAGCCGAGCTCAATATTCCTGAGACCGCTGTTGAACCATACGGTCGAACAAAGGCCAAAATTGATCTCGGTTGGTTAGCCACATTGCCAGAGCGTCAAAGCGCGCGGTTGGTGTTAGTCACGGCAATCAGTCCAACACCTCCTGGTGAAGGCAAGACAACGACCACCGTTGGATTGGGTGATGGTCTGCGCAAGATTGGCAAGAACACCATGGTGTGCCTGCGGGAACCATCATTGGGCCCGGTCTTTGGCATGAAAGGTGGGGCAGCAGGCGGTGGTTACGCACAGGTCGTACCAATGGAAGACATCAACCTTCATTTCACAGGTGATTTCAATGCAATCGGGTTAGCCAACAACCTTCTTGCGGCATTGATTGACAACCACATTCATCATGGGAATGCACTTGGTATCGATGTGCGCAGAATCACTTGGAAGCGCGTGCTTGACATGAACGATCGAGCATTGCGGGATATCACCGTGGGCTTGGGCGGTCCAGGAAATGGTTTTCCGCGTCAGGACGGCTTTGACATCGTCGTTGCGTCCGAGATTATGGCAATCTTCTGCTTGGCAACAGATGAAGAAGATCTTCGCGAGCGCATTGGGCGAATAGTGGTGGGATACACCAGGGACAAAGAACCAGTGACGGCAAGCCAACTCAATGCCCAAGGCGCCATGACCGTGCTGCTCAAAAATGCACTCGCACCGAATCTTGTTCAGACCCTGGAAGGAACACCTGCGTTTGTGCATGGTGGTCCATTTGCCAACATCGCACATGGTTGCAACACGGTAATTGCAACCACGAATGCCTTGAAACTGGCAGATTATGTTGTTACGGAGGCAGGATTTGGCGCGGACCTTGGTGCCGAGAAGTTCATTGACATCAAGTGCAGGGCCGCAGGAATTCATCCATCTGCCGCCGTCATAGTAGCCACCGTTCGAGCTTTGAAATTTCATGGAGGTGCGGATCCGAAGAATCTCAGTGAAGAGAATCTTGAGGCGCTTGAGTTGGGATTCTCCAACTTGGACCGACACCTAGAGAATATTCGCAACAACTATGGCCTACCGGTCGTTGTTTCAATCAATCATTTCACGGCGGACACCCAGGCAGAAATTGATCTTCTGACCAATCATGTTGAGGCAATGGGTATTCCCATTGTTGTCTCAATGCATTGGGCTCAGGGTGGCGCGGGAGCGACCGAGTTAGCCGAAGTTGTTGCGGGTCTTTGCGATTCGGATTCCAGGCCTGCAACGCAACCACACGAGTCATTTGTTTATGAGGATAAGTTAACGCTCCTGGAGAAAATCTCGGCCATCGCAACCACAATTTATGGAGCAAGTGAAGTGACTGCGGACGCAAAGGTGCGAACTCAGCTCAAAGAGCTCCAGGAGCTCTACGGAGATTTCCCTGTGTGCATTGCAAAGACGCAATACTCATTTTCAACCGATCCAGTGCTCAAGGGCGCACCCAGCGGGCATAGCCTCAATATCCGCGAAGTTCGACTTTCGGCGGGTGCGGGCTTTATCGTCGCAGTGTGTGGCGACATCATGACCATGCCGGGGCTCCCCAAAGTGCCGTCTAGTGAGCGCATTGACCTCGTCGATGGAGCGATTGTGGGATTGTTTTAAACCATGTCGCAAACAACGCGCCCCTTCACCACTCTCCGCTGGGAGAGTGAGAAGGACGGCGCACGTGCAGTACGCGCCGATCGGATCGATCGCGTTGTTGTTGAAGCACCACTAACAATTACATTAGGGGAGCAAGTGTTGGCAACCACAATGCGCACTCCTGGGCATGACCTTGATCTTGCGGCGGGTTGGCTAGTAAGCGAGGCGGGCTTACAAATCCCGGACCAGATCACAACCATGCGGGCATTTGCAGGGTCATCGCGATTGCGGGCCGTTGGAACAGATCATGAAGTTGACTCTGACGACATTGTGAATCCAGAGATTGACACCGTTCGAGTGACGCTAGCCGAGAATGTCATCCCACCGAGGCCACGTGCTTACATCACTTCCTCTTCGTGTGGTGTGTGCAGTGCAGATGTCCTCGATAAGTTCACACCACCTTCGGCTCCGCTGCATGGACCGAAATGGAAGTTCGACCCGCGTCAGGCGTCACAAATGGTCGAACAAATGCGCTCGCGTCAAAAAATGTTCGATATGACCGGCGCGCTTCATGCAGCGGCGCTGGTTGGTCCGGGTAATGAAGTTCTTTTTGTCCGGGAGGATGTCGGTCGACACAACGCAGTGGACAAAGTTATTGGCCATGCATTAACAAGCGGTTTGCTGCCATTGACAGATCATGTTCTCGTGGTCAGTGGTCGAGTTTCCTACGAAATAGTGGCCAAGGCGTTAACCGCATGCATTGGCGCGATTGTTGCTGTTTCGGGTCCAACAAGTTTGGCGGTAGAATTGGCTCGGGATCACGATCAATTACTCATCGGTTTTGCCCGCGAAGGTCGCATGAATGTCTACAGTGGTCAGGAGTGGGTGGCGTAATGGCCAAGAAGAGGCATGAAGAGGTTGTCCTTCCTGAAGGGGAGTTCGATCAGGAAATAACAATCTTGATAGGTCAACTGTCGCAGGAACCCGGTTCTCTTTTGCGTTGCTTGCAAAGAATCCAAGAACATTTTGGTTATGTACCCGAGTCTGGGATTCCGGTGATCGCGCGACTCTGCAATGTTTCGAAAGCTGAAACCTTTGGCGTCCTGACGTACTACTCGGATCTTGTTACTGAGCCGCCTGCCCAAGTTACTGTCCGCTTATGTGCAGCGGAGGCCTGCCAAGCTGTTGGCTCACGGGAATTGGAAAGCGAGTGGGAAAGCCTATGCGCTGGTGAATTAGTAGGTGAGAGTGTGGCCACGAAAGAAGTCTTTTGTCTGGGGAATTGCGCACTAGGACCTGCTGCGATGGTCAATAGTGAACTCCTTGGGCGTGCCACAGCACGCAAAATTGAATCGCTTGTTTCCAGCATCGTTGGCGGATCATGAAAATATTTGTCCCACGCGATAGTGCCGCAGTTTCTATTGGAGCGGACCGGGTCGCGGCGGCGTTGCAGCAGGCGCACCCTCATGCGGTCATTGTGCGCAATGGCTCACGAGGAATGCTCTGGCTCGAGCCACTCGTTGAGATTGAGGTTGATGGAATTCGTCATGCTTTCGGGTCGGTCCAACCAGAGGATGTCGACGCACTAAACCTGTCGGGAGACTTTGCTTCGTCCCCTTCCTATCTTGGAATAACACATGAGTTGCCATGGTTAAAGAGCCAACAGCGGTGGACCTTTGAGCGCGTGGGAGTCATTGATCCAACTTCGAGCGAGGATTTTCTTGCCCACGGGGGCCTCAGCGGTTTGAAAACCGCACTCGCGATTGGGCCTGAGGCAACCATCACTCAGGTGACCGAGTCAGGTCTTCGGGGCCGAGGAGGGGCGGGGTTCCCCACGGGCATTAAGTGGAGAACTGTGGCTGACGCTCAGGCAGCAGCGCATTCGGGGGATCCGCTGGGCTCGCAAGTGCATAAATACGTGTGCGTGAATGCCGATGAAGGCGACAGTGGAACCTTTGCTGACCGCATGTTGATGGAAGGGGATCCGTTCACCCTCCTCGAAGGAATGATCATTGCTGGATTCGCGGTTGGGGCTGATACGGGATACATATATATAAGGAGTGAGTACCCCGCTGCCATCTATTCCATGCAGCAGGCGATTGACTCGGCTCGTGCACTGGGCTGGCTCGGTCAATCAGTACTTGATTCAGACTTCTCCTTCGATGTGCATGTCAGGGTCGGGGCCGGCTCCTATGTCTGTGGTGAAGAAACCGCCATGTTGGACAGCTTGGAAGGCAAGCGCGGGATGGTTCGACCGAAGCCACCGCTTCCAGCACTCGAAGGACTTTTTGGGGTTCCCACTGTCATTAACAATGTCATTTCAATTGGCAGTGTTCCAGCAATTCTGGCCAGGGGGGCAGGTGCTTACGCTGAATTGGGCACCGGTCGATCGCGGGGTACTTCCGTCTTCCAGCTTGCAGGAAATATTGCCCAGGGGGGAATTGTTGAAACAGGGTTCGGCATCACATTGCGCGAACTCATTGACGGTTACGGCGCATCCACTCTCTCGGGTCGTCCCGTTCGAGCCGTTCAGGTGGGTGGCCCACTCGGGTCATATCTCAATGAAGCCGAACTCGATACTCCGGCGGATTACGAATCGCTTCTGGAGATTGGTGGCATGTTGGGTCACGGTGGAATAGTCGTTTTTGACGATACTGTCGATATGTCTCGCCAAGCAAAGTTCGCCATGGAATTTTGCGCGGAAGAATCCTGTGGCAAATGCACGCCGTGCAGAATTGGGTCAACGCGTGGGATTGAAGTCATAGATCTGATCATTAATGGGCACGATAAGGCAGGCAATATTGAATTATTGGAAGATCTATGTGAAGTTATGAGGGATGGATCTTTGTGCGCAATGGGTGGGCTGACTCCACTGCCTGTCTTGAGTGCACTCCACAAATTTGAATCAGACTTTGAGCCAGCAGGGAAGGAACGCGCATGAGTATCACCACTCCCGACCTAGGCACGCCCGAGGTTGATTCCCAGGAGACCTTGCAGGTCACCATCGATGGTCAACAGGTAGAGATCCCATCAGGGATCTCTGTCATGCGCGCCGCCGCTCTCGCGGGCAAGAGTGTTCCCAAGCTCTGTGCGACCGATTCCCTCGACCCATTTGGCTCGTGCCGTCTATGTCTGGTTGAAATTGATGGACGCAAGGGCACTCCTGCATCCTGCACTACACCCTGTGAGCAGGGAATGTCTGTCACTACTCAGTCGCCACGATTAGACAAACTGCGCAAGGGCGTCATGGAGTTGTATATCTCTGACCACCCACTTGATTGCCTGACATGTCCTGCCAATGGAGACTGTGAATTGCAGGACATGGCAGGCGTTGTTGGATTGCGTGACGTCCGTTACGGCTATGAAGGTCACAATCACCTGGATGCACCAACCGATGACTCGAATCCCTATTTCTCGTTTGACGAGTCAAAGTGCATCGCCTGCAGTCGATGTGTTCGCGCGTGTGATGAAATCCAAGGAACATTTGCCCTGACAATTTCTGGGCGTGGATTTGACTCCAAGGTCTCGGCGAGTCAGGGCCTGAAGTTCATTGACAGTGAATGTGTTTCATGTGGTGCGTGTGTTCAGGCGTGCCCCACATCCACTCTGCAAGAAAAAACAGTGATTGAACTTGGCATTCCAACTCGCCAAGTAAAAACAACCTGTGCCTATTGTGGTGTTGGCTGCTCTTTCATCGCCGAACTCCGAGGCAATGAACTTGTGCGCATGGTTCCTGACAAAAACGGTGGAGCAAACGAGGGGCACTCATGTGTCAAAGGTCGATTCGCCTGGGGCTATGCCTCACATGCCGATCGCGTGACCGAGCCCATGATCCGGGATCACATCACCCATGACTGGAAAGTTGTTTCCTGGCAGGAGGCAATTGACTTTGCATCCAGAGGACTCAAAGCAATACAGGCCGAGTCCGGAATTGATGCAATTGGAGGAATTACATCGTCTCGTTGCACAAACGAGGAAGTATATGTAGTCCAGAAATTAGTTCGTGCGGGGTTCGGCAACAACAATGTTGATACTTGCGCTCGGGTTTGTCACTCACCAACAGGCTATGGCTTGAAGCAAACCTTTGGCACCAGTGCTGGAACGCAAGATTTTCAGTCAGTTGAAGAATCGGACGTTATCTTGCTCATTGGTGCAAACCCAACGGATGCGCATCCGGTATTTGCCTCGCGCATGAAGCGAGCTCTGCGCAAAGGCACGCAGCTGGTTGTTGTTGACCCGCGCAAGATCGCACTAGTTGAGACACCTCACATAAAGGCCGCACATCATTTACAACTTCGTCCGGGAACAAATGTCGCGATCGTGAACGCCATGGGCCATGTCGTGGTCACCGAGGGGTTGGTGGACAAAGGGTTCGTTGAAGACCGTTGTGACATGGTCTCCTTTAATGCGTGGCGGGACTTCATATCTTTACCGGAAAATAGCCCTGAGACGCTACAGTCCACAACGGGCGTCAGTGCTGAGGAGATTCGTGCTGCAGCGCACCTATTTGCTTCAGCCCCTAACGCTGCGATCTATTACGGCCTCGGTGTGACAGAACATTCACAAGGTTCCACCATGGTGATGGCTATGGCAAACCTTGCCATGGCAACAGGAAATATTGGTCGGGCCGGAGTTGGTGTCAATCCGCTGCGAGGCCAAAATAACGTTCAGGGCTCATGTGACATGGGGTCTTTCCCACATGAGTTCAGTGGCTATCGACATGTGTCAGATGATTCCACCAGAGAGTTGTTTTCAAGCCTGTGGGGAACCGGCATGCGCGCCGAACCGGGCTTGCGAATCCCTAACATGCTTGATGCCGCACTCTCCAAGTCATTCCGTGGAATTTATATTCAAGGTGAGGACATTGCTCAGTCGGACCCGAACACCGATCACGTAACCGCTGCACTCTCTGCCATGGATATGGTCATCGTTCAAGATCTGTTTTTGAATGAGACGGCAAAGTATGCACACGTATTCCTCCCTGGCACTTCATTCTTGGAAAAGGATGGAACTTTTACCAACGCGGAACGACGCATAAACCGTGTGCGACCCGTTATGCCTACTCAAACAGGCATGGCTGAGTGGGAAGTGACGTGCGCCTTGGCACAAGCGATGGGTTACGACATGGACTATGACAATGCAGCTCAGATCATGGACGAAATCGCTGCCGTCACACCTACTTTTGCTGGTGTTTCATTTGCCAAACTCGATGAGGTCGGCAGCGTGCAATGGCCGTGCAATGACAATGCACCAGACGGCACACCCATCATGCATGTGGAAAAATTTGTTCGTGGTGAGGGCCAATTCGTCACAACTCCTTACGTCCCGACAGATGAAAAAAGCACACGCAAGTTCCCATTACTGCTCACAACCGGACGTATCTTGAGTCAATACAACGTTGGAGCTCAAACTCGACGCACCAACAATGTCGTTTGGCATCAGGAAGATGTGCTAGATATTCATGAGTCGGATGCTCTAGAGCGCGGAATCACTGACGGTTCCTGGGTCGAGGTGTCGAGTCGAGTTGGCGCAACTCAATTGCGGGCTCGAATCACAGATCAAGTTCCAGCGGGTGTTGTTTACACGACCTTTCACTACCCCGTTAGTGGAGCGAACGTGATCACCACGGATAACTCTGATTGGGCGACCAACTGTCCTGAATATAAAGTGACCGCCGTTCAGGTGCAACCATCCAATCATGCGGTGAAAGTGTGACCAGTCACGATATAGAAGCGCTAAAGAAGATGGCTGAACAAATAGCTCGTAATATTCCTGACAGGTCTCATGTCACTCAAGCGGTGGGTGAGCACATGCGAACATTCTGGGCGCCATCCATGATCGCTGAGTTAGATGCTCATGTCGGCATGCACCCGGAAGAAGTCTCGGCGGAAGTTCGTGGCGCGTTGAAATACCTGTCCAAGAAAGAGGAGAAATGACCGAAATCCAAGTGACCTATTGGCGTGAAATCCCTTCCATGGTCGCTGCTCGCGCCGGTGAGGAAGTTGCCAAGGTGCAGTTGCCCCAACGGTTCCAAGAGGCAATCGACGAGGCAGCAATGCGATTGGGTGAGTCCAGCTCCGATGACTACCTAGCAGGCTGGACCCGCTCTCCATGGGAACCATGCGATGGAGACCCCATTGAAGCTTCACAGCAAAAGTCAGAGGCCCTAGATGGAGAGTGGGATCAAGACAGGCTCGATTCCTATCTCGATTCACTCGGCTAAGGCATTAATATTTAGATACTGCGCCCGTGTTTGGGGGGCATTTTCACAGGTAGGGTACGCACATGGATAGGTCGGCGAGCGCAGGAATTATCGGGGCAGCATTTGCCATTGGTAGGTCCTTTCAACCAAATCTTTTGACACGGGGTTCCACAGATCAAGCCATCATCACGGGTACCTCCTCGGGCATCGCCTACCAAATTTTCAGCGCCGCAGACTCATTGTTAGCCGCTACAGCATCGCGCCTTGGACGGACCGATGAGCCATCTGCCACGTCACGACTTGTAGTTGCCGGGGCATCAGCGGCGGCTGGATTGGGAACTGCATACGCGCTCAAGTGGCGTGAGCATGAGCCAGACATTCGAGCTATTGGTCGACTTGTGGCGCATGGAATGGTGGTGACCGCAGGTGCCAGCGCATTGGCAACTGCAACCAATAGGAACTTCAATGCCGGACCAGGTCGCAAACAAATATTTGCCGCTGTTGTCGTGGGGGCCGCCGCTTGGGCATCAACTCAGCCGTGGAAATCTTTGCCGGGTTCGGCTACCTATGGCAATGTTGAAGGGGCGACCGAAGTTGGCGGCAAATACTTCTTCGAAGACCAGGCCCGCGAGGTAACCCCTGTGAAAGCAGCAGGCATTGGTGTTGGCGTCGCGGCTGCAACCTTGGGTCTGTCTTATGCAGAGTCGGCACTGACCAATGCACTTGCTCATGGTGCGAGCATCGTGCTGGGTGGACAACCCCAAGATCACCGTGCACTTGGCCGCATGACAAGTCTGGGTATTTTCGCTGGTGCGGGCTGGTTTGCCGTGAGCCAGGTGGACACACTCCTGAGCAAGGGCGGCGGCGGCATTGAACCTGGCCTCATAACTCCACCGTCCACACCTGAAGTCACCGGGTCTCCTGCATCGGGCTTACCGTGGAACAAGCAAACGCGAGAGGGTGCACGTTGGTTGAGCATGGCGCTCAGGCCTGAAACCATTAATAGCGTCATGCAGATTGACAACGCGATTCAACCAATTCGGGTTTATGGTTCGCTAGAAATTGCCTCGAGTGATGAGCAACGTGCTCAGGTTTTGCTCGATGAGATCGACCGCACAGATGCTTTGAACAGAAAAGCCTTTGCTTTGTTCTCACCTACTGGTTCGGGCTACGTCAATTATGTTGCCAATGAGACATTTGAATACCTCATGGGTGGCGATTGTGCTTCCGCGGCGATCCAATATTCGGTGTTGCCCTCCGCTTTGTCCCTAACTCGAGTTGATGAAGGTACCGAACAGACACGCATGGTGGTCCAAGGAATCGTTGAACGTCTCTTGGCAATGCCTGAGACCAAACGTCCTCGCTTCTACCTCTTTGGTGAGAGCCTTGGATCTCAGGTCAGCGAAGAAATGTTCACGGGACTGGGCAATATGGGACTGCAGGGTACTGGCCTAGAGGCTGCACTGTGGATTGGAACTCCTTCAGCCACCAAGTGGCGCAAGCAGCTGTGGGGAACACGGACCATCGCTCAAGCCCCCGAAGTGGGACCGGGCAATATCTACTTGCCTCGTAATCTTAAGGACTGGAACGAACTTCCTGCCGCCGAGCAAGAAAAGATTCGTTTCTTGTTGTTGATGAATGGTGATGACCCGATTCCCAAGTTCGGCTCGCAATTGTTATGGCGCAAGCCAGATTGGCTTGGCCCGCAAAGAATTCGACCATTGGGCACGCCCATCGGGACAATGTGGGTCCCATTCACCACGTTCCTCATGACCTTCTTGGACATGATGAATGCGCTCGTGCCAACGCCCGGAACATTTGCCGAAGGTGGCCACGATTACCGCATGGTTCTGCCCAGTGCGATTAGCAAGACTTGGCGCCTGCCTGTCGACGATGCCCGCATGGAGCGTATTAATAAAGCGCTCCGTCAGCGCGAACTTGCTTGGGAGCTATACCGCGATTGGACTGCAGCCGAGGCAAAACCAGGTCAGGATATTGATAAGGCCAAAGAAAAGGTACTGGCCAACGCATCCAAGTACGTTGGTCACACTGTTGATGAAGCAGAACTGCACTCAATTGTGAATGCTGGGCTGCACCCCGTATTAGACTGAAATGATGACTCTGAATCTTCGAGCCAAATTAGTTGTTTCCGCGGGACTCGTGGGTCTAATTTCCGTCGCTGGCACGGGTGCCGCATTCGCCGACCAGAGCGTTCGAGGCGAAGGAATTGCAACCGCCAAACTGGCGCCCATCACAGAGTCCGTCATTGTTGAGATCAGGTCTGAAGGCGATGGCCCAGTGAAAGTGAAACCGGTTCTTAGGGGTGGAGGAAAGACCTTTGCCTGGGTGAATTCGGTGGGCCCTTGGGCAGGCACGGTTTTTCAGGAGCAGGAAAGCAAACCGGTAATCGCTGCAAGAGTGACCGCACCGGGACCATGGAGCATCGTGGTAAAGCCTTTGGCGCGCGCGCCGAAGGTAACAAGGGGCATTAACTCCCAAGTGATTCAGCTAAAAAAGCGAGCCAGTGGAACTCTTATTAAGAAATTCACCTTTCAGGGTCAAGGATTATTCAAGGTCTTCCCCATCTCAGCAAAAGGGATGAGTGGTTTTTCTCTGATTGACCAAGCGGGCCCCTTCACGGGCAAGGCATATTTGCCACCGGGCACCAAGTATGTGTCCGTTGTTGCAACCGGTCCTTGGCAGATGAATTAGAACCTGACTACATGAAAACGGGAAAAGTAGTACACGTTGTTCACGTACATGCTGAAGGTGAAGTGGGCGACGTCGTTGTCGGCGGAGTAGCTTCACCACCTGGTGCATCAATATGGGAACAATCGCGGTTCATTGCCAGTGACGATTCACTGCGCAAATTTCTTCTCAATGAGCCACGTGGCGGCGTATTTCGCCATTACAACCTCTTGGTTCCTCCCGTTAATCCTGCTGCTGATGCAGCTTTCATCATTATGGAGCCGGAGGACACGCCTCCCATGTCAGGATCAAACACGATGTGTGTGGCGACAGTGCTCTTGGAAACTGGCATTATTCCCATGAGCGAGCCGGTTACTGACCTAGTCCTTGAGGCGCCGGCCGGTTTGGTCACAGTACGCGCCAGTTGTGAAAATGGCAAAGTTACGTCAGTCCGACTCAATAATCTGCCAAGTTTTGTCATGCACAATCTAGTGCCACTTGAAGTTGAGGGATTGGGAGCAATCACCGTCACAACAGCATTTGGTGGAGACAGTTTTGTCATGACTGAAGCGCGTGATTTGGGCTTTGATCTCGTGCCCTCTGAGGCGCACGATCTAGCACGGATCGGCATGGACATTCGTGCCGCAGCCAATGAGCAGTTGGAATTTGTGCATCCAAACCTGCCCGTATGGAAGCATCATTCATTCACCTATTTCACTGGTCCTCGAAGCCGCAATGAATATGATCAGTTGACCTCGACAAACGTGTGTGTGATTAACCCGGGAAAACTAGATAGGTCTCCCACTGGAACTGGTTGTAGTGCGCTTATGGCTGTTTTGCACAGCCGAGGCGAGATGCAAATCGGCGACGAGTTTATTGGCCGATCAATTATTGGTTCAGAATTTATTGGATCCATTGTTGAGCAAGTCGACCTCGCAGGTGTGGCAGCAATAGTCCCATCCATTCAGGGGCAGGCCTATATTTACGGCACAAGCCAGCTTTACGTTGACCCTGCAGATCCATGGCCCACGGGATATCGAGTTTCGGATACGTGGCCCATGTATTGAAGGACCCATTTTGAGAGGGTCTTTAGTCCCAAAAAGTGTTAAAAACTATTGAAAAACTTAGACTTTACAGTCCCCTTACGCTCTCATGGCGACTCTCGAACTTTCGAGTGGGTTAATTGAAGTGACAGGAAAATAACCCTGAAAAAGTCAAAGGAGCAGACGATATGAACTCGAAATTTAAAATAAGCATCGCACTTGCCGCAGCACTGCCTTTGGTAATAGTTCCCTTTGGTATTCAGGCTGGAGCTCAGGCAACGAATGCCAAAGTGTCAGCATCGATGCTGCAGTATCTCGTCGCTGAAGAGAAGCTCGCACACGATGTTTATGTCACTCTCGGTGACGAGTACGGGATGCGGATCTTTGACAATATTTCCCGAGCCGAATCAACTCACATGAGTTCAGTACAGACGTTGCTTGCCAAATATGGAATCAAGGATCCAACCGTTGGTGACAAAGTTGGCCACTTTGATGACCCAGTACTGCAAAAGCTCTATAACGATCTGGTTGAACAAGGCATGCAGTCTCGCCAGGATGCAATTGAAGTTGGCATTGCAATCGAAGAGATGGATATCGCGGATCTCGAGAAATCCCTTGACGCAGGCCAACTCCCCGACGTAGAGAGGGTTCTTGAGCGATTGCTGTCAGGCTCGGAGCGTCATCTTTCAGCGTTTGAACGTAACTTGCGCCGCTAGTAACTGTTAAATATCTCCGCTCTCGAGTCCTTGGATGACATCCTTGGCTCGGGAGCGGATTTCTTCTATGTCGCTCAAGCGATCGAGACCTCGTAGTTGCTGGCCCATGCGATGGTTCCCTGAAAATTCCTGCCGATTCCGATCAAGAAAATCCCAATAGAGGGTTGTGAAGGGGCAGGCATCATCGCCAGTGCGCTTCTTTGGGTCATATACGCAGCCACCGCAGTAGTTGCTCATGCGCGAGATGTAAGCACCCCCTGCCGCGTAGGGCTTGGTCATCATGAGGCCGCCGTCCGCGTGGACGCCCATACCAATCACATTAGGAACCATCACCCAATCTGCTGCATCGATAAAGGAGCGGCGCATCCAGTCGAGTAGTTCCTGGGGGTTAACTCCCGTGAGCAGCGCGAGGTTGGCCAAGAGCATGAGGCGCGGGATGTGATGGGTCCATGCGCGCTTCTCGACATCAGCAACAACGGTGCTCATGCAATTCATATGTGTTGAAGTGGAATCCTCGTAGAGCGGCAGAAGTGAACGGTGCGCATTGAGCTCATTTCGCTCTCTATAGTCGTTCTCGAAAAGCCAATAGACACCATTAATGTATTCGCGCCAGCCGATTACCTGCCGAATGAAACCTTCAATGGATTGAATGGGCACACCGCCTTGTTCGTATCTTTCAACCGCTGCCGATACAACTTCGCTGGGATGCAATAAGCCGATGTTTAAGTAGGGGCTGAGCAAAGAGTGGTTGACCGTCCAGGTGTCTGTGGGCATGGCGTCCTCATATGGGCCGAAATCCGTGAGCGCATTCGTCACAAAGTGTTCCAGTTGCTTCAAGGCGCCTTGTCGCGTTGTTGCCCAAGTACCGTTGGGCATGTCACCCCACGTGGTGAATTCGTTGAGGCGAACTATTGACGCTAAGTCAATGTCATCGAATTCAAAATGCAACGGTTGCGGCCACATGTGAGGAGCCTGCCCTTTGCGGTTCTTTGGTGGAGGCAAGCGATTGTCTGCATCGAAGTTCCATTGGCCACCTTCTGGCTGGTTACCATCCATGAGCAGATTGAGCCGCTTGCGCTGCCATCGATAGAAGTACTCCATGGTTAGGGACTTGTAGCCCGATGCCCACTCGACAAAGTCATTGTGGGGTGTGAGAAACAAATCGTTGGGTAGTAGCTCTACGCCAAGGTTTAGAAGTAACTCTTTCTGTGCTCGCGAGCTGGGTGTTGTGGCCCGAAGTGCCACGCCTGGATTCGCCCGGATGAACTGGTCAACTCCGCTGGCAAACGTGTCACTGGCAATGTAAGTGACGGTGAAACCGCGTTGCACCAATTCTTGCCGGAAATGTTGGGCTGCAGAGAGTAGGAAATAGAGTCGTTGTGCATGCCAACTCTTCGAGGTGAGCATGGAGGCGCTTTCGATGAACAACACGTGATCAGTTTGTGGGTCGGCACTCGCTAGCACCCCATGTGTGAGGCTCAATTGATCGAAGGAGATAACCACCGCATGACTCACGGGATCATCATGTACCATCAGGGGGAACTTGAACGTGCAACTATCTGATGTGCGTTATCACTTTACGTCTGTCAGGAGTTCTTTTGAGCACGTCTGCTGCCCCCCTTTCCTCTGCTGTTGTTCCCGACCCCAACCGGTGGCGCGCACTGATCGTGATCGCGATTGCTCAGTTGATGGTGGTTCTTGACGCGTCAATCGTGAACATCGCTTTGCCCACAATGCAAGCTGACCTCGGCTTTGATGACGTACAGCGTCAGTGGGTCGTGACGGCTTACACCCTCGCGTTTGGTGGCCTGCTTCTGTTGGGTGGGCGCATCGCTGACTACGCCGGTCGCAAGCGAATGCTGATTGTGGGCCTACTGGGATTTGCGGGCGCTTCAGCGCTCGGTGGAATGGCCGTCAACAGTGGAATGCTTTTCGCGGCTCGTGGTTTGCAGGGAGTTTTCGCTGCGCTACTGGCACCCGCGGCGCTCAGTTTGATCTCAGTCACCTTCACCGAATCCAAAGAGCGCGCACGAGCATTTGGTGTGTACGGCGCGATCTCGGGTGCCGGCGCGGCAATTGGTCTGGTCATGGGTGGCGTTCTCACCGAATTCGTTTCCTGGCATTGGACCCTGTGGGTGAACGTTCCCATTGCAATTATTGCGGTGCTCCTCGCAATCCCATTTGTGCATGAAAGTCGTGCCCAAGGAAATACTAAGTACGACATCCCCGGCGCTGTGACCGCGACTCTCGGTCTTGTTTCTTTGGTTTACGGAATCACACAGGCTGAAGCCAATGGTTGGACCGGCCAAACAACCCTCGGCTTCATGGGTCTTGGTCTTGCGCTGCTAGCGCTGTTCATCTTCATTGAAATGCGTTCATCGCATCCACTATTGCCACTCAAGATAATTCGTAATCGCAACCGTGGTGGCGCATATCTTGCAAGTTTCTTCGTCGGTATCGGAATTTTCTCGATGTTCCTTTTCCTCACCTACTTCTTCCAAGCAGTCTTGGGTTATTCCGCCCTCAAGTCCGGGATGCTCTTCCTGCCATTCTCTGCGGGAGTCATTGTCAGTGCGGGCATTGCCAGCCAGCTGCTCCCACGTTTTGGACCGCGCTTTGTCACCTTTGGCGGATTCATACTTGCCATCTCAGGGCTTTTCTGGTTCACAAATATGGCGGCCGATACTTCTTATGTTTCTGGAATTTTGCCTCCCATGATTCTCATCAGCCTCGGAATGGGATTGATCTTTGTGCCGCTCTCGGCAACCGCGCTGTACGCGGTTGGTGACCATGACGCGGGCGTGGCATCGGCTGTGCTCAACACAAGCCAGCAAATCGGTGGCTCGGTGGGCATTGCATTCCTGAACACCATTGCGACATCTGCCACCGCGGCCTACATCGTGGCAAATCAACTTCAGGGCCCAACGCCTGATGCGCTCGTTGAAGGATTCACCGATGCTTTTGGTTGGAGCGCGATCATCTTGGTCGGCGCAGCAATCATTTGGGTGAGCCTGGTAAACATGAGCAAGAAGGACATGGCTAAAGGTGACGCGGCGAATGCTGTGCACATCTAGGCAGTGTCGATCCGTGCGTGGTGCATACTGCACTCATGAATGAGCCGCAGCCAGATGACAAGGAAGATCTCACCGACACCGATCTGGAGGGTGTGGCTGGGGGCACCGGCGTCGGTGGAGGCTGTGAGCCCAGCACCCAAAACGCAAATGAGAACCCCATTTCCTGCGGCTAGTCACCTGCCCAACCGTGACCGTGAATTCTTGAGTCGTGGCCTAGGGTTGATGGGTGAGAACTAAGTCAAGGGTTTATGCGCTGACAGGCGTATTCGCACTCCTTGGCATGGCATCGCATGTTGCAGGATCAGGTTCGGTCTCTGCGGTGGGCGCAGGATTCGTGCTTCTAGCCTCATTCATATTTGCGGTGCCCGTGGCTCACCTTCCCGCCGCGCATAGCAGGATGCCGGCATTATTTTTCGCACTCCTTGGTGGCCAGTTGCTCATGCACGTTCTCATGACCGCCGCATCCCATGGTGATTCTTCGATGCATTCGCTGTTGCCGTCCGCGGGCATGTTGACTTGGCACACTCTGGCTGCTTTCGGGGCAACTGCGGTTGTTATTTTCGCTGACTCAGCGGTAAGTGCGTGGTCTACTTTCTTCCGCACAATCTTTGCTTCGATCATTTTTATTTTTAAATCTCCATCGAACCAGTTGTGCATTCGATTCTCTTTCCTTGAGACGTGTCATTCCTTTGTAGTTGAAAATTCAGTGTCGCAGCGGGGGCCACCAGTGCCCGTAGCGGCTTAACAACACTCAATCTTACTCAACTACTAAAAGGAATTAATTGTGAAGAAACAATCTATGACTGGCATTGCCATGTCCGTTGCACTAGCTCTCTTTATGGCTCCGCATGCTGTGCAGGCTCATGAAGGCACTCATTCAACTCCTAAAGCGGGAGCAACATGTGACATGACTGGAAAGACCGAAATGGTCAAGAAAAAGAAGTACCGAACTGTCAATTATGTTTGTCTTCCAAACTCGAAGTGGTCGCAGGCACTACCTGTGAGCAAGTCAGATTTGACCACAAAAGACATGTGGGCCAAAGCTGCCAATACCGGCATGTCGGCGGCTTTCGGTTTGGTAACCAACCCAACCGATAAAGATATCCGAGTTATCGGGGCACGTTCGCCCAAGTACACGTCCTTTGCGCAATTGCATGAAGTTGTTATGGACCCTGCGACCAACCAGATGGTTATGCAACAGCGACCCGAAGGACTTCTTATCAAGGCTGGGGAAACGATTGAGTTGAAGCCCGGTGGGAATCACATCATGTTTATGGGACTTCGCCAGCCAATCACTGCAGGAGCGTTGGTGCCAATAACCTTGATTGGTTCAAAGGGTGAGACCCTGAAGTTTACGGCTATGGGCAAGGTTTATGCCGGAGCCAATGAGGAATACGACAGTGGTGACATGTCGTCTGGGATGTCCTCGGGCATGTCCTCGAGTAACTAATAGGAAATGAATTGTGGCTAATTCAGGGATAACCCGGCGTGGTCTATTCGTTGCTGGTGGTGCCGCCCTTGCGGGCGGTGCCACCGGTTACGTGATAGCCAACGCACAAGCGGGTGAAATAGAAAATGTTACGCAGGTTCTTGTTGAGCCTGCGGGAACCAATGCAAAAGTTTCGGTTCCCTTCTATGGCGCACACCAAGCAGGTATTGATACGCCTGCACAGATCTACTCAAAGTTCATTGGTCTCAATGTTGTTGATCCGACACAAGACAGCATGGTGGCAATAGGTCGAATTCTGACGGATGATGCTGCGCGCCTCACGCAAGGTGAGCCGGCATTGGGTGATACCGAGCCCGAGGTTGCTGCCAATCCATCGCGTTTGACCATCACCGCGGGTGTGGGGCGGAGCTTCCTGCAGAAGATTGGCGTGGAGGTTCCTGAGGTTCTCGTTGAAATCCCGCCATTCAAAACTGACGCTCTCAATCCGCAGTGGGGTCAAACAGACATCATGATTCAGATTGGCAGTGATGATCCATTGACGTTGGCGCATGCGCAGCGGATGGTGACAAAGGACCTGTCCACGCTGACAAACCTTGTGTGGATCCAAGAGGGGTTCATCTCCCCAACACCAGGTGCGGAAGGCAGCTCAGCAAGCCGAAACCTGATGGGTCAGGTTGATGGCACAGTAAATCCCAATCTCAATGAGTTTGATGACGTTGTCTGGATTGATGATTCCTCGTGGGCCAGCGGTGGAACTGTGTTGGTTCTGCGCCGCATTCGCATGATGATGGACGACTGGGACATGCTTGATCGTGGTGCCAAGGAAATTGTCGTTGGACGCTCATTGGAAACTGGCGCTCCAATCGGGGGCACGAGTGAAAGCGACCCCGTTGACTTTAATGCGGTCGACAGTATTGGGCTGCCGGTGATTCCTCGTGATGCACACATTCGAGTGGCGCATGCGGCGACTACAGAGGAAATGATTTTGCGCAGACCGTACAGCTATGACGCTGGAATTTCCAATGGAATTGCGGACATGGGTTTGCTCTTTGCCGCCTACACCAAGAATCCAGCCAAGTCGTATATCCCCATGCAAGAGCGGGTCGCAGAATCCGATGCCATGAATAGGTGGTTGACCACCATCGGTTCAGCTGCATATCTAATCTTGCCCGGCGTGGGCGAGGAGGACTTTCTCGGTGAAGTAATGTTCTAGAGACACGAGCAAATACTCATATTTTTGGGTCGAGCCTTTGAATATGGCACCGTGGAGGTCATGCACAAACTTCCTTTGAATCGCGCCTTACCGCGAAAAATAGTGTCCATGTCCATTTCCTTCGGGTTGATTGCCAGTGGTGTCGGCTTGGTTGCCTCGAACACTGCGGCGCAGGCAGCAACGGGCGATGTTACGAATTTTCCTCTTGCATTTGCCAATGCCGCGCCTGAGGGCCTAGCCCTTGATAACTCGGGTGCCATGTGGATTGCGATGAGTGCCGTGGATCAGGTTGCTAAAGCAACACCGACCGGCACCATGGCCACAATCGCGATTGCAAATGGAAATGCAGACGCTGGTGCACACAGTTTTGCATTGGGCTCTGACTCTCGCATGTGGCTCACCGAGCGTCTCGGTAATCGTATTGGCGCATTCAACTCCGACACTAATATCTATCAGGCTTATGACATTCCCACCAATGACTCTCAGCCTATGGGGATCACTGCGGGCCCCGATGAAGCCATGTGGTTCACCGAATTTGCTGGAAACAAAATTGGCCGGATCACGAAAACTGGTGCCATTACTGAGTTTGCTCTGCCTGCCAACAGTGGCCCAACATCTATCGTGACAGGACCTGATGGCGCGCTGTGGATCACGATGCAAACAGGAAACGCCATTGGCCGCATGACCACGTCGGGCGTTTTGACCCCGTACGCACTCCCGAATGCAAGGTCAGCCCCCACGGACATCACACTCGGCGAAGACAACAACCTCTGGTTCACCGAGCGGGACGGAAACAGGATTGGTCGCATGAGTACCAAGGGTTTACTTGCTGAATTCGCACTCCCCACCGCGAATTCACTGCCCGAACAAATAGCACCCGGGGCGCAAGGGGATCTGTGGGTGACGCAACCTGGTGCGAATCGGATAAGTCGCATGACAACTTCTGGGATCACTACTGAATATATTCTTCCCGGAGCTAACAACTCGCCATTTGGCATCACTGCTGGAGTTGATGGCAATATGTGGTTCACTAGCAAGACATCCAACAACCTGGGCCGATTACTGACAGGCGTTGTTCCAACACCTGATGCGGACCCAAATCTGACGGCAACCAGCACAAAGACTGGCGCCACCGTTACGGCAAATCCTGGTAAGTGGAATTACCTGCCATCGTCGTACACCTATCAATGGGAACGTTGCAGTGCGAATACTGACGCATCATGTCAGGCGATCACTGGAGCAACCAATGACTCCTACGTTCTGACGGATGACGATGCGAGCCAATTTGTTCGGGTCTCTGTCAAGGCAACGAACCTCAATGGAACATCTAATGTTGCCGACACAAGCGCTCGACTAGCAATTGATGGACTGCCACCCAAATTGCCACCTACTCCGGTTGCTGGCGCGCAAACTGTGCAACTCGTTCCAGGCGTGACTGCAACTCTCAAAGCGGCCCGGGCCATCAAGCGAGGAGATCGCAGGCTGTTCCGCACGGTCTTTAGCAGTAACTCGGTCAAGGGCAAAGTGCGCATGAGCATTGTGAATGCCGCTGGTCTCGAGGTGCTCGTCATTGCAAAGGGCAATTGGGTCAAGGGGAATGGGATTGCAAAGAAGGTTAAGCGGATCCCACGGTCGCTGCCCAAGGGCTACTACACACTCAAGGCTGTTTATACCCCAAGACAAGACCAAACCACGGTCTACCCGATTGCGACCATGTCCAAGCCAATTCGCGTCAAGTAGTTACATTGCACTAACCTCTCCCAGGCTGGCGTCACACTCGGTGACGCCGTTGGGCTTAGCCTGAATTTGCGTGGGAGAGGTAGGTGCGCGTGGCCGCGCTCCTTGCTCTTCTTTCTAGCCTCTCCTGGGGTGTCGCTGACTTTATTGGTGGCTTAGCTGCCCGGCGTGCAGGTTCGGCCCAAGTACTGGCGGTGACCTATCCAGCGGGCGGCATCGTCATTACGATTTTTGCGCTGACGGTCATTCCCGGTGAGTTGTCTACCGGACTCATTGGCTATGCCCTGGTTACCGGCATCATCGGGTCGATAGCAATCGCGCTGCTCTATGCCGCGTTGACCCGGGGTCAGATGGGAATTGTTTCACCGATCACAGCGGTGATGAGTGGTGCAGTGCCGGTGATAGTTGGAGTTTTACGTGGTGAGCAACCATCCACGTGGGCCTACCTCGGTATGGCATTCGCCGTCATTGCTGTGGTTCTGGTCAGTCGTGAGTCTGCCCACCATCATGGCCGAACTCCACCGGTTGCGATCGTCATGGCGATTGGTTCAGGAATCGCCATTGGTTTTTATCTCACATCGCTCGGGCTAGCTCCTGATAATTCGGGCGTGTGGGTGGCGGCTTTAGGTCGTTGGGTTTCAACCATCATCATGTTCACCTTTGTTGTCATTGTCGTGCGCAAGTTTGACCGGGCCACATTTCCTTGGCTACTCGCTATCACTGCCGGAGTCTTGGATGCGATGGCGAATGGCATTTTCCAACTCGCATCCCAGCGAGGTCTTCTATCCGTAGTTGCAGTGCTGGGATCGCTCTATCCTGCGGCCACGGTTGTGCTAGCGCGATTTGTTATTAAAGAGCGCATGAACAGCGTGCAAGGAGTGGGAGTCGCGCTGGCATTCAGTGCAGCGGTACTTCTTGCGCTTGGTTCCTAGGAGCTTGTGCGGGCCGCAATTGTTTTGCGCGTTACAACGAAAAGCAAAATGTTGAAGGCCCCGAAAAATAGAAGTGCGAAAGCCGCAATGCCCCAGCCGATTTTGATTCCGCTCAAAAGACCCGCACCAAAAAAGACTATCGCGGCAATGAGCTGCAAGACCGATGCAAACTTGAGTTTGCGTAGTTCGCGTACGTCAGGTGATAGTGGTTCACTCATGCGTCTAATTCTGGTTCAGAGTCACTCTCAATTGTGGCTTTGGCTCCGGCGAGTATTCCCACACCTTTGAGGCCGTAGCCAACAAAGGGGCCAATGAGAAGAGCAAACAAGACCGTCCCTATACCGACCGTACCCCCTAGGAACCAGCCAATGACAAGTACGGTGACTTCAATTCCAAGGCGAACGGCCGATACGGGCCAACCAGTTTTGTAATGAATTCCAGTCATCATTCCATCACGTGGACCTGGTCCGAGATTGGTTGTGAGATACAGCCCACTGCCAATGCCAACGAAACCAATTCCCACAATGACCACAACGATGCGGACCGCAGGATTCTCGGGGTGGGGGATCGCCGAACTCATTACTTGCAAGGCGGTTGCAATCACAATGGCATTAGCAATAGTTCCAAGCCCGGGACGCTCACGTAGTGGTATCCACACCAGCAAGACGGTCAAACTGATGAGAAATGTTGCAACACCAATGTCGATGGGCGCCTTTGTGGAAATACCCTGAGCCAGAACGGTCCACGGACCAACTCCGAGATCGGCAATAACGAGGAGTGCCTCGCCGGTGCCAAAGAGCCACAATCCGCCAATGAGAATTGCAAAAGTCGATGGTTTAGCCGACCAGCGTGACTCCGAGCGCCAGCGCGTGAGGGGAACACTGCGCGATGGAGTCAAGAATCCAGGAATAAATGCCACGGATTTTGCACTCCTTCAGACGCGAATAGCATGAGTGGGTTAGGTTGGTGGGATGCGATTACAGAAAATCGCGCTAGTTACCACTGGCCTTTTTCTAGGGGCAACCCTACTCAGCGGGTGCGGTGGTTCGGGGGACGAGGGCGCGGCAACAACTGACGGTGCAGTCGAGGGTGCAGCGGTTGACGGGGCCGCAACTGGGACGCAGGAACTTATGATCGATCAGGAGATCACGGTGCTCGACCAGAAACTGGTCTATCCGCCAAAAGGTGCCGCAAAGATTTCTAGTGCAATCACCACCCTCGAGCCTGGTCAGGAAACAGGATGGCAGTTGCATCGCATTCCCGTATACGTGTACGTCATGAGCGGCACCTACACAGTTGAGTACGAAGCTGGTGTCACCAAAGAATTCCCGGCTGGAAGTTCTTTGATGCAGGCGACCAAGACGAATTACAACGGGATTAATAAGAGTGAAGAAACAGTTCGATTACTCACGGTCTATATGGGTGCCAAAGGTAAACGCAATGTGGTTAAACAGTAGGCCGAAAATCTAAGTCAGTTCCCGTTCCGAATTCACTCAGTTCAACCATTGTTGCGCCATGTCGCTTGAGATAGGCGCGTGCGCCCATGTCACCACTTAATTCATCGAATAAAGCTGCCCAATGTTCACGCCCCAGTTTCACAGGGTGCCCGATCTCGCCGTTGTAGGTGGCTTGAAGTAGTTCCCCGGGGGACAGAATCATGTGGTTAATCGCTTCAGGTGTCAGATCAATCAAATCGACCAGGGTAATCACGGCAGCGTCCACTTCTGGGTGGGTCTCGATCACGTGCTTCAGGGCAACTGTGAGCGATGAACCCATGCCACTCTCGAAATCGGGGTTAAGCACAATCTCACAATTGGGAACGTCGCCGACCCATGCACCGAGAACAGCGACGATTGGGTCTGCACCGCCTCTCGCGAGGGTGGTCACGGCGCGGTCAATGAGTCTTTGCCCCTTGAATACATATGGTGCTTTTGGTCCACCAAATCGAGTGCCCGATCCTGCTGCCAGCACGATTCCTGCGCACTTGCCCTCGTGAGTTGATCCATCTTGAGACGAAATGGCCATACTCCACCATAATGTCCTGACCATGACAGCAAAAGTTCACCTCGCCACCGTGACCGCGGATCCCCTGGACGCCGTTGCAATAACCGCACTCGTGAGCGACCAATCCACAGGTGCCGTCGTCGTCTTCTCTGGAGATGTTCGCAATCACGATCACGGCAAAGAAGTGCTCAAGCTGACCTATGAAGCCCACCCGAGCGCTGAGGAAGTAATTCAGACGGTGATGGATTCGCTGGCAAAGACTCTCGAAGTCACGCATATTGCCGCTGCGCACAGGGTGGGCCCCATTCCAATTGGGGAGTCTGCGTTGGTTGTTGCAGTGGGAAGTTCGCACCGGGGTGACGCATTCAGTGCCTGCCGTGAGATCGTGGACCAGATAAAGGAACAACTTCCAGTGTGGAAGCATCAATATTTTGCCGATGGAACAGATGAGTGGGTGAACTGCGCGTGAGCAAATCCGAACTGGTCGACAGTTATGGACGGGTGCACAGGGACCTTCGGGTTTCATTGACAGATAGGTGCTCGCTGCGGTGTACCTACTGCATGCCCGCAGATTTTTCTGACTGGATTGCCAATGATTCACTCCTCACCACTGACGAACTCCTCACGGTCATTGGTGTTGCCGTTGACAGTGGTATTACTCAAGTCCGGTTGACCGGTGGTGAACCCTTGCTGCGCAGGGACATTGTTGATGTCATTCGTGGAATTAACGCTTTGCCACAACCACCACGCATTTCCTTGACCACGAATGCATTGCGCTTGGCTGAAGTGGCCCAGGATCTTAAAGATGCAGGACTGCAACGTGTAAACGTTTCTTTGGACACGCTCTCTGCGGAACGATTCAAAGCTATGACGCATCGCGATCGATTCAATGATGTGATTGAAGGAATCAAGGCTGCCCAAGCGGCCGGACTCACTCCACTAAAAGTGAACTCGGTGCTCCTCAAGGGAGTCAATGATGACGAAGCAATTCCACTGCTGCGTCATGCGCTGGAAAATGATTGGAACCTTCGATTCATTGAACAGATGCCACTTGATGCGGGCGACCTGTGGGCTCGCCCCGTCATGGTGACCGCGGATGACATTCAGTCAGAGTTGGAGCGAGAGTTCACTCTGACGCCAGTTCCAACCCGTGGTTCAGCTCCTGCTGAAGAGTTTTACGTCAACGGTGGCCCAGCGACCGTGGGAATCATCGCCAGCGTGACTCGCCCGTTCTGCAGCGCATGTGATCGCTTACGACTCACCGCTGATGGTCAGTTCCGAAACTGCTTGTTTGCGCGCGATGAAACTGATGTCCGGAGCATCATGCGCTCAGACTCGAGTCAGGAAGAAAAGATTCAAGGTGTGCGCGACATCCTGCAGGTGGTCACCAAGGCGAAGTTACCTGGGCATGGGATCAATGACCCGAACTTCATCAAGCCGGACCGCCCTATGAGTGCCATCGGCGGGTAGTTAGCGCCGATAGTGGGACCGGCGAATTCACTCAGCCGCCAGAAAAGGGCGGCATAACATCCACTCGAGCGCCTGCAACGAGCTCGGTATCGCCATCACGGCCATAGGAATGTCCATCAACGAGCATTGAGCATTGCGGAATTATCGGTTCTAGTGCGGGCAATTGGGTTACAAGCGCTTGACGCAACTCATTCAACGTTGCTGCGCTGACCGTGACACTCTCGCATTGCGCTGCATGGCGCGCGGCGGCATAAAGGTTGACGGTGATATTCATCGAGGGGCACCCGGATGGATCGGTCCCTCGGTGCTTGCCAACTTCATGCCCGAACCGCCCCAGCGGTTCTGCACTATTTCGGCACAAATGCTGATTGCGGTTTCTTCGGGCGTGCGTGCACCGATGTCCAGCCCAATAGGCGACTGGATGCGAGCGAGCTCTGCATCGGTGACACCTGCTTCAATCAGTCGGACCGTGCGGTCATTGTGAGTTTTGCGTGAGCCCATAGCGCCGATGTATCCGGCATTTGTTTTTAGCGCTGCCTTGATGGCAGGTACATCAAACTTGGGATCATGTGTCAGGACAGCGATGACGGTGCGTTCACTGACTTCCTGTTGCTCTAACCAGCGGTGTGGCCAGTCAACAACAACTTCGTCTGCATCAGGGAATCTCTTTTTGGTTGCGAAGACGGGCCGCGCATCACAAACCGTGACGCGGTAGCCGAGGATTTTGGCAACGCGCACGAGTGCGGCTGAAAAATCGATGGCACCGAAAACAAACATGTCAGCCGGCGGTGCATAGCTCGCTACAAAAACTTGGAGCCCCTCACCGAGGCGTTCACCTTCAGGGCCATATTCAATCGTTGCGGTACGGCCTCCTGCGAGCATGCCAAGTGCATCTTCACGAACAGTGTCATCGAGTCGTTCTGTTCCTAGACTCCCCAGAGTCGTATCTGGTGTTATGACGATGTGGTTGCCAACAAGATGGGGCCCTTTGACAATTGTGGCAACAGCGACCGGTTTTTGCGCTTCGATCTGCTCGGCAACGAACGGCAATTCTGGCCAGGACTCTGGCGTGACCGACTCCACGAATACATCAAGTAATCCGCCACAGGTCAGGCCAACTGCAAATGCATCATCGTCGCTGACTCCATAGTGGTGGAATTGAGGTTGCGCGTTGGCGAGGACTTCGATGCCGACGTCAAAGAGTGCTCCCTCAACGCAGCCACCACTTACCGAGCCCACGGCCTCTTGCTCTGCCGTAACCAACATGGCTGCACCAACGGGGCGAGGGGCTGAGCGCCAGGTGTTGACCACGGTGGCCATGGCCGCGCCACCGTTGTCATATGCCGCGAGCAATTCGGGCAAAACTTCACGCATGGAAGACCTTTCAGAAACATATCGGCCGGGCTGAAGGCTCGGACATGAACTCCCACGGTACTCCAGATTGGTCATCTGGGCAGGTCATGGGTGAGGTCGCTGGGTAGGGTTGAGCAATGCTCAGCGTTGAGGAATACCGCGATCTAGTCCTTGCGGGCATTGAATCGCTGCATCCCATTGAGTTACCTCTGAGCGAAGTCGACGGATGCCTATTGGCCCAAGACGTTGCTGCCCCCTGGCCCCTGCCTTCATTTGATAACTCGTCCATGGACGGATATGCGGTCCTCCAGGCAGATATTGCGGGGGCGAGCGCCGAGAATCCGGTGACTTTGAAAGTTATCGACGATGTTCCCGCCGGTTTTCGATCACTGGAAACTTTGGTCTCGGGGACGGCGATAAGAATCATGACAGGTGCGCCAACCCCTGATGGCACGCAATGTGTTGTCCCAGTCGAGATGACCGATGGTGGTACGGAAAACGTCGTGGTGAGTGCATCGGTCGACTTTGGTGGGTACGTGCGCAAGATGGGCGAAGATATTCTCATTGGCGAGATCGTCTTGCGCAAAGGCGCACTTCTCAATGCACGATCCATTGCTTTGCTCGCCGCCGTTGGTCAAGCACGGGTTCTTGTAATCCCCCGGCCTCGCGTGGCTGTTATGTCAACGGGGACAGAGCTCGTTGAGCCAGGCACACCGTTGGCCCACGGCCTGATCAGTGACTCAAACTCTTTCATGCTTGTGGCTGCGGCGAATAGTGCCGGCGCACTCGCCTACAGGGCCACTCCAGTTCAAGACGATGAAGAGGAATTGGAACGCGCACTTAATGATCAAGTGCACCGTGCTGACATTTTGATCACCACTGGGGGCGTCAGCATGGGTGCCTACGATCCTGTCAAGGCAGTTTTTCAAAAGCTGGGCTCTGCCGATTTTTACAAGGTCGCAATGCAACCGGGCATGCCGCAGGGCTGTGGCAGTCTCGGAGACCCGGGAATTCCAGTCATCACGCTGCCCGGCAATCCGGTGAGCGCATATGTCTCATTTGAAGTTTTTGTTCGTCCGGCGTTGCGCAAATTGCGTGGACTTGACCCAGTGTCTGATCGCAGCAAAAAAGTTGAACTTGCAGTGTCCATGACTTCACCTGAACACAAGTGCCAGTTTGCGCGAGGCAGGTTTATTGATGCAGATCATGTTGAGCCAGTTGGTGCGGGACAAGGGTCACACGTGATGGGTGGGTTAGCACAAGCTGAATGCTTCATAGTCATACCCGCGGGTGTGGCAACTGTTGACGCAGGAGCCGTTGTTGAAGTCATTGATATCAGGGAAGGCAGGTAACCTGTTATGTCGAGCGAAGGATTTACCCACCTCAATGCGTCCGGTGAAGCACGCATGGTCAATGTTGCACAAAAAGACATTACAGAACGCAGCGCGACAGCCCGTGGTTTTGTGGTGATCTCCCCAGAAGTGATTGAGAAGTTACGCACAGGATCTGTCCCCAAAGGTGATGCGCTCTCCGTTGCTCGTATCGCCGCTATTTCGGCAACGAAGAAGACAAGTGAACTCATCCCGCTGTGTCACCCGCTAGCGATTCATGGAGTTGATGTTGATCTCACCGTTGAAGATTCAGGTGTCTCAATTCTTGTAACCGTGACCACGGCGGATCGCACAGGCGTGGAAATGGAAGCGCTCACGGCAGCAGCCGTTGGTGGCTTGACCCTTATTGACATGGTGAAGGGATTGGATCGAACCGCACATATTCGCACCGTTGAATTGCTTGAGAAAAAGGGTGGTCGTTCGGGGCACTGGGTTCGCGATAGCGCGGATTTGTAAATGAGTGCGTTTAAGGCTCAGGTCATCACTGTTTCAACGCGTGGAGCGGCAGGAACTAGACCGGACACCTCAGGAGAAATTATTGTCGCGGCTTTGAAAGCTGGTGGCTTTGATGTTTCTCCCACGGTTGTAATCCCCGACGGCCCTGGCGTCACATCAGCGCTTCGAACCGCCATTGACACTGGCCATGATCTTGTGATCACAACGGGAGGCACCGGCTTAACCCCCACGGATTTCACCCCTGAAATGACGGCCCCCGTCATTGATCGGGAAATCCCGGGGATTGCCGATGCCATCCGGGCCTTTGGAATCAGCAACGGAATTCCTACCGCGGCTCTCTCAAGGGGAATTGCGGGCCAAAGCGGCAAATCTCTGGTGGTAAACGCCCCTGGATCGCCCGGTGGGGCGAAAGATGCAATGGCCGTGCTCATGCCGATAGTGATTCATGCACTAGAACAGATTTCCGGCAGCGACCACTGAACGCGTTCACTTCTTGTTCACGAATGAATTCGTTCACTTGTTGTTCACCAACTGGGCGTTCAAGGTTCACGCAATTGGGCTCCGCATAAACCTAGAACTGGAAAGTTGTCCTCGTGGCAACCGATACCCCCATGCGGGATCTCTCCGGCAGCAAGAAGGCTCACCGTGGAGACCGGATTTTTAATCGCACAATTACGGGCGCGGCATTCACCTCACTTTTAGTACTTGCTGGAATCACAATCTTTCTAGGGGCCCAAACGATTCCGGTCTTACAAGACCAAGGTCTGAGTTTCTTGACCACCACGGTGTGGGATAGGTGAAAAGTTTGCCGATGAAACAGAACTGCTCAATGAGGTAATCGCCTATGAAGGCACGGTCGCGATTCTGCCGATCGTGGTGGCCATTAACAACCTGATCCCGATGGCCGCCGTGGACATTCAAGGTGAGTTCATCAACCCGGATGACACCCAGTTGCAAAAGGTCGGTTCGGGTGCCATGGAAGTGGTTGCTGATCCAACTAGCCTTATTGCCACGCCAGCCACGGGCGGAGTTCCTGTTGAAGGAAACTTTGACATCGCTGCATCGAAAATTGTTTTAGCAGAAGGCCAACCACTTATTGGTTGGCCGATTATGGGAACTGCGCACGCGATGGTGTGCAATGACCCCGCGAATCCTTTGCCCCTGTCCACCGTTCAATTTCTGGTTAGGCTTTCTGGGCAAGGCTCCTTTGAAACCTACGGGCTAACTCCGCTGCCCGAACCAATCCGGGTGCAAACTTTTGTGCCGTTACAGGTGACGCTCAAGGAAACGAACTCTCAGTAGTAATTTTTTATGACAATTAAATGACTATCAATGGGGCTGCATTGATCCCAAAAAGTTGCGTCGAGTCAAGGGTTTAGTGACCAGCGTTCTTTGCGCGAGCCCACGACTCGCGGATTTCAGCTTCTGCCTCAAGGCGCCCGGTCCAGGTGGCGCCTTCAACGGATTTTCCGGGTTCGAGATCTTTGTACACCTCAAAGAAATGCTGAATTTCTAAGCGATCGAATTCGGCAACATGGTGAATATCGCGCAGGTGCTCCATGCGGGGGTCTCCAGCCGGGACACACAGGACTTTGTCGTCACCGCCTGCTTCATCGGTCATGCGGAACATGCCCACCGTGCGGCAGCGGATGACGACGCCCGGAAAGGTGGGCTCCTGGAGTAGAACGAGGGCATCCAGGGGGTCTCCGTCAAGGCCGAGAGTGTCCTCGATGAACCCATAATCGTGGGGGTAGCGGGTGGAGGTGAACAGCATGCGATCGAGGCGAATCCGGCCGGTTTTGTGGTCAACTTCGTACTTATTACGACTGCCAGCGGGGATTTCGATGGTGACGTCGAACTCAAGGGGCTCCATGGTGACTTAGAGTAGTGGGGATGGCTACTCAACCGCGCGCGCTGGGCAGAACTGGACAAGTTGCATTTTCAGTCACGATCTTGAGCACGATTCTCGCTGTGGTTAGCGTCGCACTGACGGGTCCTGCGTTGGGCTCTGTTCCTGTGTTCGGCTCTGTTCCGACAGTTGATGGTCCACCACCTGGCCCAATTCCCAGTGAATACCGACCTCTGAGCCAAAAGGCCCCCATTCCCACGCCAACTGGAGTGGACCGCGCAATTGGCAAACTCACCCAAGACCCAACGGTGGGCGCACTTTCCATGCTGGTTGTTGACCCGGTGACGGGCAAGGAACTTTTTGCTGAAAAACCCACAAAACGCCGCACGCCTGCATCGGTGAATAAAGTCTTGACGGCTGCCGCGGTTCTCAGTTCCCTCGGACCTCTGTATCGAACAACCACAAAGGTGACCCGTCAGAGCGACAGCGTGTTCCTTATTGGTGGCGGTGATCCGCTGATGTCTCGAACAAAGGGCACGAATTCACTCAAAGCACTCGCCCAGGCAACCGCGGACAAACTTTTGGCTTCGGGCACAAAATCAATAACACTTACTTATGACGACTCATTGTTCACCGGTCCAGCATTGGGACCCGGATGGAAAAGCAGTTACCCCAAACTCGGTGTGGCGGCTCCAGTTTCTGCGCTCACGGTAGGTGCAGCGCGCGTGCGCCCGGGCGCTTCTGCTCGCGTGGACGACCCTGCACAGCAGAGCGCGCAACTCTTTGCCCAGCGATTAAAAAAGAAGGGCATCGCTGTCAGGAAGATCGATCGAGGGAAGGCGCCAACGGTTTCTGTGGGTGTTGCCTCTGTTCAATCGGAGACCATGGCCGTCGCCATTGACACGATGCTCACCGAATCGGATAACGACGTTGCGGAGATCTTGGCGCACCTCGTGGGCGTTCGCGTCAATGGTGATGGCAGTTTCTTTGGATCCTCGCGTGCGATGACTTCGGTACTTGCGAGTAATGGTGTCAATGCCGCCGGCCTGCGTTTGGCAGACGGTAGCGGACTGTCCACCAAGAACAGGGTGAGTGCATCCGCGGTGGCCCAAGTTCTCACTGAAATGGTCAGGGGTGATCAACCCGAATGGGCATCCATTGCCACTGGGCTTCCCGTGGCAGGACGCACAGGAACACTCGAAGACCGATTCGATTCCAAAGGAACAAGAGCGGGCGCGGATGTCATTAGGGCCAAAACGGGTTCATTGACAGGAGTCTCGTCACTGGCAGGAACGGTGCTCGATGAGAGCGGACGCTTACTCGTATTCGTCATGTTGGGCAACGATGTTCCATCTGTTTATTCAGCACGCAACACCATGGACCGCATTGCAACAAAACTCGCCAAGTGTGGCTGCACATGAGTACTGATTTGCACAATCCGCATCAGGAGTTGATTCTCAAGTCAGCGCAGCGCACAACACCCCTGGGACCAAAAGTCACCCAAGAAGATGCATTGCAAGCGGTAAGTGAGTTGCATTCACTGTCTGTGCTTGCCAGCGAACACATCGCACGGATTACCGGAATGCACGCAGATGTTGCTCGACCTGCGCTCGTGGTCGATCGGGCGAAATGGATTGCGTCCAACGTGGATGCTATCGATGTATTAATGGGCATGATCAGCAAGGAGTCATCGGTTTTTGATCCGTTGAGTGATCGAGCGAATGCATTTCAAACAGGTTTGGTGTTGGGTTGGGCATCGGGTCGAGTGCTGGGCCAGTACGAGGCATTTTCACAGGAGGGGACCTTGTTGCTTGTCGCCCCAAATATTGTGAAAGTGGAACAGACACTTGATGTTGACCCCACGGATTTCCGCATGTGGGTATGTCTGCATGAAGAAACCCACCGAGTGCAATTTGGCGCTGTTCCATGGATGCGGGATTACTTTGTCCAACTTATTAATGAATTTGTCAATGCATCAAAACTGAACCCCATCGAGCTGACCCGCCGCATTGTGCAAGTTGTTCATTGCGTCATCACTCGTAACGATCAAAGCATTATTGAGCTCGTGCAAAGTGACGAGCAAAAAGAAATTTACTTGAAAATCAGTGCGCTCATGACCCTCTTGGAAGGTCATGCAGATTTTGTCATGGATCTCGGTGGCCCCGAGGTCATTCCAACCGTTAACGTAATCCGCGAACGATTCGAGGAGCGCCGAGATCAGAACAAAGGGTTTGTCTCGCACCTTTTAGGCATGAATGAGAAATTAGCGCAGTATCGAAATGGCGCTGCATTTGTGAGCTCTTGTGTTGATGCGATAGGCATGGAAGCGTTCAATCAGATTTGGCAACGACCAGAAAACCTGCCATCAACGGCGGAGATTCAGAAACCCGCCCTGTGGCAACAGCGAATGCTCACCGAGGCATGAAAAAGCCAGCGTCTGAGCAAGTTGTCGCCATGCGGGTTGCCCTGCGGGACTGCCTGCCGAGTGACACGAGAGCCGTAGTTGTCGGGTGCTCAGGCGGACCAGATTCACTCGTGCTCACGGCCATTGCATCCTGGGTTGGCCAACGTGAGGGCTTCACCGTGCATGCAGTGACCGTGGACCATCAACTTCAGCCCGGGTCGGCAGAAATTGCCCGCGTTGCCAACGCGCACGCTTTGGCACTTGGTGCATCCAGTGCCGAAGTGGTCCCGGTGACCGTGGACCAGATCTCGGGCGAGGGCATGGAATCGGCCGCACGCAAAGCGCGCAGAGCGGCATTGGCGTCGGTGGCCAAGGGCAACCCGATTCTCCTGGGGCATACGGCTGATGATCAAGCAGAAACCGTGTTGTTGCGACTCCTTCGCGGCGCCGGCGCCCACAGTCTCGGCGCCATGAGTGCCTGTGATGATCAGATTCACCGTCCGTTCCTGGGGATTGCGCGAACTCATGTCGCGTTAGCGGTCACGGAATTGCTCGAGCCAATGGGAATCACTCCGTGGTCTGATCCGCATAATGCGGATTCGGCTTATGCCCGAGTTCACATGCGCACGCACCTTGAGCAGCTCCGCGCGGATTTTGGCCCTGGAATTGTTGCAGGCTTGGTTCGCTCAGCCCAATTGCTGCGTGCCGATGACCAAGCACTCGAACAGTGGGCTGACTTGGGCATCGGAAATGTTGAATTTTCGAATGACTCAATTCAAGGTACTGTCGAAGTCACCCACCTACTTGATTTGCCGGAGGCGGTCCGGACACGCGTCATTCGAAGAATCTATGAACAAGTGGTTGGTGTGGAACGTGAATCATCACCTTTGACTTTTAACCATGTAGCGGCAATCAATGCGTTGGTGACGCACTGGCATGGCCAAGGTGAGGTTGCTTTGCCATCTGGTGCAAGCGCTGTAAGGGAGTATGGAAGGCTACGGATATACCGCACGTGAGAGTTAGCAACTAGAACGAGGAGCATCATGGATTCAGCGGACATCAGTGCAGATCTACAACACGTTCTGCTGACTGAGGAGGAACTGCTCAATCGAATCCAGATCCTCGCTGATCAGATCCAAGCCGATTATGAAGATGAAGAAATCCTGCTCGTTGGTGTACTGAAAGGTGCCGTCATGGTGATGGCCGATCTCGTGCGTTCACTTCGGACCCACAAAGTCGAGATGGACTGGATGGCTGTTTCCTCTTATGGCTCGGGAACAACCTCGAGCGGCGTCGTGAGGATTCTCAAGGACCTCGACACCCACATTGAAGGGCGCCACGTGATCGTGGTCGAGGATATTTTGGATTCAGGGCTGACCTTGACATGGCTGCTCAAAAACCTCGGCTCACGCCACCCCAAGTCCATCGAGGTATTCACCCTGCTGCGCAAGCCTGAGGCAATGAAGGTCCCCGTCGAGGCTAAATATGTGGGCTTTGACATCCCGAACGAATTCGTGGTGGGTTACGGATTGGACTATGCGCAAAAGTACCGAAACCTGCGGTGCGTGGGAACTCTGGCACCTCACGTGTACGAGAACTAGATCCCAGCCCCGTGACCTTTTCGCCTTGGGCATAACGGCGAATGCAAGGCAACTCCCCCCATGGGGTCGTAGTACCGTGAGGAAGTGAACTTCAAGCGGATCATTCGGGGACCCTTTTTCTGGATCGCTCTTGCCGTCATCTTTGTTCTGGTGGGATCCAGCCTTATTTCGGGTGCAGGTGCGCCTGATGAAATTGATACCAGCGTCGCCATCTCAGAGATCTCCAATGGCAACGTCGACACCGCGACCATCACGGATCGCGATCAGGTCCTTGAACTCACTCTGAAGAACGGCGACGTTGTTCGTGCCACCTATGTCACAGGTCAGGGTGTCTTATTGCAGGAAATGCTGCAAGAAAAATCTGACGCTGGAATGTTGCCCGGGGGATACAACGTTGTTGTTCCCAGCGAAAGTCTCTTGGTCACGTTATTGGTCTCCTTGCTCCCGTTCATTCTTCTCGTCCTGATCATGGTCTTCATTTTCAGTCAAATGCAGGGCGGCGGCTCGCGCATAATGAACTTTGGCAAGTCAAAAGCAAAAATGATTTCCAAGGACATGCCACAAACAACCTTCGCTGATGTCGCTGGAGCTGCTGAGGCTGTTGAAGAACTCGAAGAGATCAAAGACTTCCTAGCCGATCCTGAAAAGTTCAAGGCTGTCGGCGCCAAGATTCCGAAGGGGGTCTTGCTATACGGCCCTCCGGGAACAGGTAAAACACTCCTTGCTCGCGCGGTTGCGGGTGAGGCTGGTGTGCCGTTCTATTCAATTTCGGGTTCTGATTTCGTTGAAATGTTTGTTGGTGTTGGCGCCAGCCGCGTTCGTGATCTTTTTGAGCAGGCTAAAGCGAATGCTCCCGCGATTATTTTTATGGATGAAATCGATGCGGTCGGCCGTCACCGTGGTGCGGGTATGGGCGGCGGTCATGACGAACGCGAGCAGACCCTCAACCAGATGCTCGTTGAGATGGACGGTTTCGATGTCTCCGGTGGAGTGATCATGATCGCTGCAACCAACCGCCCTGACATTCTTGATCCAGCGCTCCTGCGTCCGGGGCGATTTGATCGGCAAATTGGTGTGGACCGCCCCGATCTCACGGGCCGCTTTGAAATTCTGCAGGTGCACGCCAAGGGCAAGCCCATCAAGCCCGAGGTTGACCTCATGGCCGTTGCGCGACGCACGCCTGGATTCACCGGCGCAGATCTGGCGAATGTGCTCAACGAGGCCGCACTGTTGACGGCACGTGGGGGTCACACTGAAATCGATAACGTGATCATGGATGAAGCAATCGACCGTGTCATTGCTGGGCCACAAAAGCGCACCCGAGTCATGGACCACGAAGAACGCTTGATCACTGCCTACCACGAAGCTGGCCACGCTCTTGTCGCCGCGGCACTGCCGGGTAATGACCCCGTGCACAAAATTACGATCATGCCGCGTGGTCGCGCACTGGGTTACACCATGGTCTTGCCGGATCAGGAAAAGTACTCGACAACGCGCAGTCAGATGCTTAACCAGTTGGCATACATGCTCGGCGGTCGTGCCGCTGAGGAACTAATTTTTCACGATCCAACAACGGGTGCGTCCAATGACATTGAAAAGGCAACAGCCGTTGCCCGCGCCATGGTGATGCAGTACGGCATGACTGAGCGGTTGGGCGCCATCAAGTACGGCAAGGAAAGCAGCGAAGTATTCATGGGTCGGGACATGGGCCACACCCGTGACTTCTCTGAAGAAGTTGCAGCCGCAATCGATGAAGAAGTCCGCGCATTCATTGAGGCCGCACATCAAGAGGCCTATGACATTCTCGTGACCAACCGCGAAGCACTTGATGCCATCGTCGTAGCCCTCATGGAACGCGAGACACTGGACAAGGGTGAGATCGAAGAGATCTTCCGTGAACTCAACTTGCGTGAAGTTCGTGGCGCGTGGACCGGTTCTGCGCGTAGAGCACCGGATCTCAGCGGGCCGGTTGTTGTTGCTGAGTTGGTCGCTCGTGAGCCGGAGAAACATACAGAGCCTGAAGCGGCCAGCGACTCGGTTGAATCGAACGTCTAAGAGCATGAACGACATCAACCCGATCAGCGCCCCAGAACCTGCGGCTATTGCCCCCTACAACCATGAAGGCGTGGAGAAAGCCATCAGGGACCTTTTGATTGCGATCGGCGAGAACCCCGAGCGTGATGGACTGCTTGACACCCCTGCCCGGGTGGCTCGCGGTTATGCCGAAATCTTTGGTGGGCTACACCAGAACGCTGAAGAAGTTCTCACGACCACTTTTGATTTGGGTCATGACGAACTTGTCATTGTTAAGGACATCAGTGTCAACAGCATGTGTGAACACCATCTGTTGCCGTTCCATGGTGTTGCCCATATTGGTTACATTCCGAACGAAAACGGGAGGATCACGGGCCTTTCCAAGTTGGCTCGCGTCACCGATGTTTTCGCCCACCGGCCACAGGTGCAAGAACGCTTAACCTCTCAAATTGCTGATTCGATCATGGAGATACTTCAGCCGCGCGGTGCGATCGTGATCATTGAAGCCGAGCACATGTGTATGTCGTTGCGTGGTGTGCGAAAGCCTGGTGCGGTGACAACAACGAGCGTGGTTCGTGGCAGTTTGCGCGATGCCGCAACGCGCGCTGAAGCCATGGCATTGATTTCCTCAGGCCGGTAGCGCAATGAGCATTCGGAATCCCGGCGTCATCATGGGGATCCTTAATGTCACACCTGATTCATTTTCGGATGGCGGCCGTTATGCAGATGTGAACGCGGCCGTGCTCGCGGCTGAGGCAATGGTGAGCCACGGAGCCCAGATAATTGATGTCGGTGGCGAGTCCACCAGGCCCGGAGCAGATCGCATTCCCGTTGATGTGGAACTTGATCGTGTTCTCCCCGTGATAAAGGAACTCGTCATTCGAGGCCTGTACGTCAGTATCGACACCATGCACGCGCAAGTTGCTCACGCAGCGGTAAATGCCGGTGCCTCCATGATCAACGATGTCAGCGGCGGACTTTCTGACCCAGCAATGTTGAGCACCGCAGCGGAATTAAATGTGCCTATCATTCTCATGCACTGGCGTGGGCCGAGCAAAACAATGCAAGAGAACATCGCTTTCAGCGACGTTGTGCAGGAAGTTCGAACCGAGTTGCAGTTACAAGCGGAACGCGCGCTTGCCGCAGGAATCAACAAGAACAACATAATCCTTGATCCGGGTATTGGGTTTGGCAAGACTTTTGAACACAATTGGGAACTGCTTCGCCATATTGATCATCTTCAGAGTCTGGGCTTCCCACTCCTTGTTGGTGTTTCTCGCAAGCGTTTCCTCGGGCATCTCTTGGCTGATTCTGGTGGTGTTGAACGCTCCGAGCAGGACAGGGATATTGCATCCGCGGTAATTGGTGCCCAGTTGCTTCAGCGGGGGGTTTGGGGAGTTCGCGTTCATGATGTGAAGGCAACGAGTGATGCAATCAAGGGGCTCAACGCGGTCAACCCCAATCCCGCCATGGACACGATTGAGATATTTGGTGTCAGGGATTACGGCTATCACGGTGTGCTGGAACATGAACGCGAGAATGGTCAGTACTTTTCCATTGACGCCACCTTGGGAATCTCCATTGCACATGCAGCGCAGACCGACGACCTCGCTGATACCGTCAATTACGCGGAAGTTTCTGATGCAATCAGAGCACGAATCACCGGTGAGCCGGTTGATCTGATTGAGAAACTTGCTGAGTCCATTGCCTCGGATTGTTTGAAGTTCCCGCAGGTTGTCTCCGTCAACGTCAGGGTGCATAAACCCGATGCGCCCATTGAAGGTGATTTCGGTGATGTCGTTGTCAGCCGTTACAAGCACAGGTAGTTGGTGATCATTCCTGTGAACACCTATGTCATCGCCTTTGGTGCAAATCTCGATCAGCCTGTGGACACCTTAAAAGGTGCGTATATCAAACTTGCAATGTTGTGGAAAGTCGTGGGCGCATCGAGCCTTTATCGCACCGCACCGGTCGGTGGAGTTGAGCAGGGGGATTTCACCAACGCTGTCGCTGTTTTCGAGACCGAACTTTCACCCACAGAGGTATTGGATGAACTTCACCGCGTGGAAAACGAATTCGGTCGCACTCGTGAAATTAGGTGGGGTCCACGAACACTGGACCTCGACATCATCGCAGCGTGGTGCGATGGTGAGCCTGTCACGATGGACACGACCGACCTCACGATCCCGCATCCGCGAGCATTTGAGCGGTCATTTGTCACGGTGCCCTGGAATGGGATTTCGTTACCAAGTAAGTTTCGTGAACTTCCTGGACATGGGAGCATTGATCAACTTCAAAGCACTTGTGATTCATTGACTGCAATCCCCGAGAGGCTAGATGCGTGATGGGTCAAACCAAGCTCTCTCACCTGGCCATCATTTTTGTTGTCCTTGGTGCCATTGGGTGGGCAAGCGCAGAAATAGTTCAAGGCCAGACGGGGCGAAGTATCCCGGTGCCGAGCCTTGCGCCTGCTGCTCTCTGGATTCTCGGGATCAGTGTTGGTCTCTGGACTTTTTTTGCCAAACCACGCCTCGAACGCAAACCGGGTGCCCAACCGTTCCCGCCGCTAGCGTCTGCGCGCATTGCAGTTCTAGCTATGGCGGCGAGCCGCACCGGTGCGGTCATTGCTGGGTTTTATCTTGGAGTCGCCCTCGTTGCTGTTGGGCAATCTGCAACACCGGCCGGATGGTCAACCATGATTTCGGGATTTCTCGCAGCCATCGGATCCATCATTCTGGTGGTTTCGGGCTTGTGGCTGGAATCTATGTGCGTTGCGCGCAATGAAGCCGATGGAAACAAATGACCATGTTCCACGCCGGGGTTAGCGCTTGCTGAGTCAAGGCTTGGGTAGTCTGGCGACATGAGCGAAAACATCCCGTTGGAAGACCTTCCATTTGATGAACTGCGCCACAAGGCATTTCATTTGGCGGAGAAGAAACTCGACATTGGATTCTTCACGGATGTCTTTGGCCACATGCCCGGCATGGTGGCAATTGAGGGCGAGGGTGGTGACCTCGGTTCAATCGGTGGCACGTTCATTGAGACCGTGCGCGCTGCCAAACAAATGTTTGGCCATGGGGAGATTGACCCTGAAATCGAGCCACTACTGCGTGCTCGGTTTGCTACCTATATTCGCGCTAACGATCCAAGTCACCAATAACAATAAAAGTACTTTTTATTGCCGCGGGCAATTGATCAATGTGAAGTCCCGCAAGAGTTCTGGTGAGTGCATCAAAGTTGTTAAAGGATGCCGAGCGCAACTTTAAACGCCACGGTGTTTTATCTCCTGCGCTGACCAGCAGCCATCCGTTAATACCCGTGGGGCCTTCACTCCAGGAGTACGTGGTTCCTTCAGGGGCGCGTACCACTTTGGGTAGAACTACATTGACGTCCACTGCAGGGGAACCGTTGATGGTATTCACACACTGATTAATGAGGTGCGCGCTCTGCTCCAACTCATGTGCGAGTTGAAGAAACCGCGACCTGGCATCGCCATCAACGGGCGCAGTGTTTTCAAGAAATTCCAATTCCGAATACAACATATATGGACTTGCGACTCGAAGGTCATTGGCCAGTCCACTTGCATGACCAACTGGGCCGCTCGCGCCGTGACCCAGTGCACTTTCCCTGCCAAGTACCGCAACACTGGCAAGATCCGCCGCGTCAATGGAATCTCTCCATGGGGCGAGATTGCTCGTGATCTCAGTGGCAATCGCCCCTGCAGCGCTAATGAGCTCTGGGTCAAGGTCGTGCGCAACGCCACCGATGCGGGCAAACATGGGGTGCACCCGATTGCCGGTTGC
>Ga0181562_10000192_pt1 | contig 47228 bp, 34 predicted proteins | sample 011ome_26_FD_139344 | JGI IMG/M metagenome (GOLD analysis project Ga0181562, IMG submission 139344) | Coastal salt marsh microbial communities from the Groves Creek Marsh, Skidaway Island, Georgia - 011511BT metaG (megahit assembly) | ecosystem: Environmental > Aquatic > Marine > Intertidal...
CGGGCTCAATTCTGGTGAAAAGGGTGGTGTATTTGTAGAACTCACCAGAGGCTCGGAGATTAATCGCTGTGACATTGAAGTACCGGAAAAGTTGCCTATTGCATCGATGAATATTTCGGCCGTGGCTAGTTTCAGTTGCGCGGATCGAATTGAATTTGATCGTTCGCCCCAGGGCTCCATGTTGTGGCAAGCGCATGGTTCGAGTCGGTCACCTAGCTCTCTCATGAGGAAAGTTCGTCGCACTGGAACGGGAGTTCCTGCTACCCGCCCACAAGCATTTACGGTCCCGACTGGCAGACCCATATTCATCTTTGCACCTCAGAGAATCACTGCATTTTCCACTCGCATGGAGCGATTTGACACAGAAGCGTGGATTCGGGACTTTGGAGTGAGCGCATACTTGTTGATCCCTCAGGAGCCATTCACGCCTGCGCCAGGGCGTGCTAGATATGCCTATCAAACTTATTCCGAATCCCGCCGGAATCAAGCGCTCAGTGCTGCCGACTGGGTGATCACCGATGACCCAGAGTTGTTGACCCTGCATAATGCCATTGCCTTTCAAAGGGATCTTGGAGCAGCGCGCTATCTACTCGCGCCCATTGATCAGGATGCAATTGTTACCAGCGCAGGCCTCCATGCCCGAGTCAGTGAGTTACTTGAGGGGCACGAATCATGACCACGATCGTGTTGTGTGCCAATAACATTCAAGAGTTGGGTGGCGCCCAAAAAGTGGTTCACACCCTGGCACAGGGTTTCTCCGAGCGGGGCCACGAAGTGCATCTGGTGGGTATCACTTCGGTGGCAGACCCGCATGATTACCCTGCCAACTACTCCACGCACACCCTGATGGACAGTATTTGGCCAATGCGGACCTCGACTAATGCACAGACACGTGAGCAACTTCGCAGCTCGGCAGTTGCGAAGTTTGAAAACCTGTTGACATCATTGGAATCGGGCGTGATCATTTCCTCGCAACTCTGGGCACTCGAGATTGCCCTTGATGCGCAAGCGCGACTTCAGCAGCGACGATGGCCAGTCATTGGTCAGTACCACGGCTCATTCGCTGCGGCAGCGGCTGGTCGCGATATTCGTAGAGCGCAGAAGTTGTCCCCAGCATGTGAATACTTCGCGGTTTTGAGTGATGAAGATAGAGATGCGTTCGCCCTTGCAGGTGTGACCAACGCGATTGTCATGTCCAATCCGCTCACGATTTCAATAAAGGATATCGAGCGAGCCAAGTCCATTTCTCGTGGGACATCGGTGGATTTTGTGGGTCGCTTTTCCGAGGAAAAAGGACCTGACCTACTGCTTGAGGCGTGGAAATTATTATCGGATCACCATGGAAAGCTCATTTTCACAGGAAGTGGTCCCATGTCCGATTCCCTGAAGACTGCAGCGAGTGCACTCTCGGGTGTTGAATTCCATTCGGCGGTGGCTGATCCCGTACAGGTGTTGGCGGGTTCTGGCGTGGTGGTGATTCCATCGCGCACTGAAGGCGCCCCATTGGTTCTGGCAGAAGCATTGGCTCTTGGCACTCCCGTTGTGGTGACGGATGCATCTTCAGGGGTGCGTGAAATGGTGCGGGGCAACCCGAGAGCGATTTTGGTTGAGCGGGAGAACCCGGCTGCATTGGCCGCTGCAATAAGGCGGGGATTGCAACTTCAGGTGAACACGCCCGTGACCTATCCGCCGATTCCCAATCAAGTGATCTATGAACGCTGGGAAGAAGTTTTTACAAGTGTGAGTTAGCTCGCGTGAGGTCTTCTTCGAAGTCAACCTCAACGGCATAGAGATCAGAAATATCAATGGGCAAGAACTGGGTGCCATCACGCTCGATCGTGATTTCAATTCCGCGTTCAAAGTAGTCATCATCCGCACATGCTTCCAGACCGGAGATCAGGTTCGCCTTGTCTTTCTCGGCCACGAAGTTAATTCCAACGGATTCCCCGAGTGCATCAACAACCTGCTTGGAGAGTTCGTTTATCAATCCGTTGGTGTCAACACGGTATTTGACTTCCTCGTCACCGACGGCCGCAGTGTTCACGCAGACAAATGACTCATCGCGCTCAATGTATTCCTTGATCCGCTCCAGGACACTGGGGTCAAAAACAACATCGCCATTCATCCATAGAACTCCGCCGGGACCAGAAAGTTTGAGTGCCTTGAGCAGGCTGCGATTCGTGTTGGTTTGGTCGTATGCCTCGTTATAGACGTAGAGGTTGTTGGGGAATGATTCAATGATCAATTCGAGTTTAAATCCAATAACTGTCATCACACGCAGTTCGCTTGCGAATGCCTTTGTCAGGTTATCGATTTGCTGGCGCATGATCGTGCGGCCATCAGAGAGCGGAGTGAGTGGCTTGGGCCATGGCCGACCCAGTCGAGTGCCCATTCCGGCTGCCAGGATTACCGCTGTTTGCGTCATTGGGCGAGCCTACTAACTAGTCGGTGAACTGACGAACACGCTGCAAGGACTGAAGTGCAACATCATGTTCGGTGATGGCCCGTTCCAGTTCATTCCAGAACCGCTGTGTGCTGCTGCCGTGGCTTCCGTCGCCAAAGTAGTAAGAACGCATGGCAGATCGTTCACTTCCGTGAGAATCAGAATTCAATGCGCTGTGGAGAATCTCAGAGATATTTCCGATGCTCTCCGCATCAATGACATCGCACGCTGTTGCCACGGGGGAGTCGGCAAGTAGCTGGTCTCGGTCAGACCTTCGATCAGTGAGAAGGATGGGAGAGTCAGGAGCAAGGTAGAGGTGATCCAGGGTCACGCTCGAGACATCTGAAATTAAAACGTTGGTCTCGGGGAGCACACCGAGGATATTTGCATCAGGCAGATAGGCATGTTCACCGCCCGCGTTTTTAATCATGGTAACTATTTCATTGTGATTGCCGTGCACCTTCGGGTCATCAGAAAGAGAAACTCGAGGATGGGGCTTGTACACAAATCGCGCACCGGGAATTGCCAGGGCAGCGCGAGCAATCTGTGGTCCATACAAATCAACAGACGTGTAATTGTTGGCATCGTCCTCGCCTTCCCATGTGGGGGCATAAGTAATGGTTACTAGATTTGTTGCAGACAATGGGTTGCTCACGGTCAAGTCAAGTTGCGGACGTCCAACAGGGACCAAGTGTGAAAGGTCAAACCATGCAATGGCTGCGCTATGGCGATCAATTGCCGCCTGACCTGCAACAAAAACCTTGTCGTAGGCCTTGGCCTGATTGCTGACCATGCAGATTTTGTCACTCTCACCATGATTGACATGAATATGAACTGCCTGTTGAAACGACAATGACTGAAAGTTGGTCCACCCATTGTTGACATAAACCACGGCATGGAAGCTGGCACGGTCATAGAGAGCCATGAGCACTTCATACTTGGGAACGAGAAGAACCTGCAGGTTTGTCATGGTCAGTAGTTGCTGATAGGTCTCAATATTGCGCACCACCACAATGGTGGTGACGTCTTTTTTGTTTTCAAATACTGGCAGCCATTGGGTCAACTGATAAAGCTTGGCTGGTTGGTCAGGGAAATAAAGAGCAATATCCGCGTCAGGAATATTGTCCATTTCGAAGCCCTCGGGCTCCACTGCACCAAAATCCTTGATCCGACGGCTCAGCCCCCGAGCAATGCGCTTGGCATAGAGGGATACTGAGCTGTTCTTTGGGCGGTCTTTGGATGTCGTTGCCACGTGCTGCACGATACGCGAGGCCTTGTCATCTAATGTAAACGCCGTGCGCGCTCTCTGGGAGCACCGTCAGGTGCTCCGCATGCTGGTCCTGCGGGACCTGCAACGCCAATACACAAAATTCAGGCTGGGCTACCTGTGGTCCCTCTTGGAACCACTGGGCATGTCCCTCGTGCTGTGGCTCGTTTTTTCAGTGCTGTTGGGGGAGAGGGCTTTGGGCCTCCAGCCTTATCTGCTGTTCCTTTCGGTGGCAATTTTGCCGTGGTGGTGGTTCCTCAAGAGCGTGAACTCCTCAACCAAGATTTTCCGCCGAACCCGCGGTGAACTGGCTTTCACATCCCTGCCGCCACAAATCTGGGTGCTGCGAACGGTTCTCTCATCAATGATTGAATTTATTTTTTCGCTCCCAGTGATCTTGCTCGCGGTGATTGTTACCCGTGATCTGCCAGGTCCGTGGATCATTCTCTTCCCGGTGGCGGTGATCCTGCAATTCATTTTGCTTTATGGCGTGGGCTTGCTTGTTTCATCATTGAGCATAGTTATCCCGGACATCGCACGAATTGTGAAGATTATTTTGCGGGCAATGTTTTATCTCTCGCCGATTTTGTACTCTATTTCAAATATCCCTGAGAAACTTCACATCGTGGCAGCGTTCAACCCGCTTGTAGGCATATTGGGTCTCTACCGAATTGGATGGTGGCCTGAAGAACACGTTTCACCGTGGGCGCTCGTTATCTCGTTGAGTGTTGCTGCAGCGTTCCTGATTGCAGGAATTGTGACTTTCCGCTCCCTCAAGCCTCGAATTCTCAAGGAGGCATAGAACGCATGAGTATTGTCGAGTTCAACAATGTATCGATCGCCCTGTCCAAGACGAAACGGCGCAAAGGCGCCGGTAGGTCGCAACGACTGAGGCGGTTTGCGGGCGAAACCAAGCGTCAAATCATTCCGATTCTCAATCAAGTCAGTTTCACATTGAATCAAGGCGATTCATTAGCCCTTGTTGGCGCCAAGTCCATGGCTCGCACATCAGTGTTGCGATTGGCTGCGGGAACTTTGTTGCCAGACTCTGGCACTGTTATTCGGACTGAACCGATAGTGCCCATGATCGGGATCGCTAGATCGCTCGGTCGGACCTACACCATTCGGCAAAATATCTATTTGATCGGTGGACTGCTGGGCATGAAGCCAGAGGAAGTCAACGAAAAATTGCCGGGGATAGTTGAGTTCGCCGACCTTGCCAGTGTTTTGGATAAGCATCTTGGCGCTGCGCCTCCCATTACCCGCCAGAAACTCGCTTGGAGCATTGCCATGTCCATGGATGCACGGGTCTACGCCGTCGATCAAACCTTGGTCGTCGGTGAACGCGAATTCAGGCAAAAATGTTGGACACGGGTTGATCAATTGCGCGAACAAGGTGCCACCTTCATCGTTTCATCGGATAACACAAAGCTCTACCGGAGATTTTGTGATCGTGCGCTGTACTTCACTGACGGCACCATCAGTGCGGATACAACTGTTCCCGAGGCTTTGGCATTGGCCCGTCAAGCACGATTTGCCGCCCGAGACCAGTCGCGTGCTCCGAAATCTGAGGAGTCCGACGATTAGGCTGGGCTAATGGCCCAAACGCTCGTCACCGCTATCCCTGCGCAAGGAGTTCTCCTGCACGTTGGGGTACACAAAACGGGCACTACGGCTATTCAGGCTGCTTTGGCAGATGCCCGCGAGGACCTAGCCACCCACGATGTCCGTTACCCGGGAAAGTTGCAAGCCCAACACCGGGCAGCGCTAGCAGTTCTGGGCAGGCCTTGGGGGTGGAACGCACGTGGTGGGGGTGTCTTGGACCGCGAGCACTTTGATCGATTGGCCAAACGCACGGCGAAGGCATCCGGTCGGGTCGTAATTAGCAGCGAGTTCTTTTGCGAGGCTCCGGAGCAAACCGCAGCCGAGGTAGTGGGAGATCTCAGCGGGTCCAGGCAGCGACCCATTCAGGTAGTGGTCACACTTCGTAATCTGGGCAAACTCCTGCCATCCTCATGGCAGCAATACCTGAAATACGGGCTGACCACCTCCTATGAAAAATGGCTGGAGGATGTTTTTGCCACGCCGGGCAGCTCAAAAATGACCCCTACGTTCTGGAAGCGTCACGCCCATGGCGATGTCATTGAGCGATGGTCGAGTGCCGTTGGAGCAGAGAACCTCACCGTTTTAATTCTTGACGATGCCCCTCGCGATTACATGTTTCAAGTGTTCGCGCAATTACTCGATGTTCCCGAACAGTTGCTCACCTCGCGCATGGATTTGACCAGCAACAGATCAATGACTGCAGCCGAAGCCGAAGTTCTTGTTCGGTTGAACAAGAAGGTCAAGAAGTCAATGCAATGGGGTGATTACGTCCGTCTGGTGCGCAGGGGTGTGGCATTGGGCATGGTTGAGGGGCGCGAGCCCGATCCCAGTGAACCTAAACTTTTCACTCCTCAGTGGGCACTTGATGCAGCACATGATGCTGGTAATGCGGCGGCAAATTCCATTGAACAATCCGGTGTTCAGGTGCTGGGTAACCTTGAAGCGCTGCGCACCAGGTTGGTCGCTGGCGAGCCGGGCCCCTCGTCAGACCTGCTTCCCGTTGATGCCGCGGTTCAGGCGTTGGTCTCTGTTGTTGACGCATCTCGCGAGGACCCCACAACGCGCGAGTTGGCGGGCCGATTGGTCCGCCAAACAAAGAAGGATGGAATTCGTTCACTCCTGCGAAAGAATTCCGAGTGAGCGACGATTCGGCACAAGCCATCAGGCTCGATGCGGACTCTGTCACGGCAAATATTGATCGGGTGATGGACGCCCTTTCTCACGCAGGTAGTGATCTGGTTCTGATTGCCGGTGATTTGGTGATCAATCCCGCGGTGCTCGCACCCGTGACAGACAATCCATTCGCGGGTACGTGCGCCGCGGTTAGGCGCTCACGTGAAGGAAACCTTCGCGTTGTGCACCACTACCTCGTTGCTGCTGGAACGTCTTTTCATGAGGTCAATACCCCAAATGCGGTGAGCGTAGGTGCAATTCGATTGGCCCTGCGCGATCACAAACAAATACTCCCTGTCATGCGTGAGCTACGCGAATTCTCATTAGTCTCGAATGTGTACGGCAATGAGAGCATCGAGTTGATCGTGACAGCGCTACTGCGCGCTCAGGTTCAAATAAAAGAAGTAGAACTTATCGATGCCCCATGGTTTCGATCGCCCGATAACGCGAATCAGGCGCACCTAGACATTCAATCCCAGAGCGACATCACAATCCGCAGGTTGCAGGCAAACCGGACTGACGATGGCTTCTACTCGACATTTGCGGTTCGCAAGTTGTCCAAACCGTTAACAGGGCTGGCGATTCGAATCGGCTTGAGCCCAAATGCAATAACCACAATCTCATTTGTCATTGGACTGCTTGCCGCAGCCTCTTTTGCAGCGGGTTCTCGCTGGTTCCTGCTCCTGGGTGCGATTCTGCTGCAGCTATCGCTGGTGATTGATTGTGTTGATGGCGAGGTGGCGCGGGCCACCCGCAGGTTCTCAACGCTGGGTGCGTGGCTTGATGCGTCAACGGATCGTGTCAAGGAATATGCGGCCTATGCTGGATTGGCGGCAGGCGCGGTAGCCATGGGATTTGATTCCTGGCGGGCCTGGAGTTTGGCCCTGCTGTTGATGGTGGTGCAAACTGCTCGGCACATGGGGGACTACAACTTCGCCGCTGTGCAACGCATTCGCGAGGTCGGTCTACCGGTCGCCGCCCTGACCGAGTCAGCGGACCCATGGGGCCCACAGGCGGGTGCGATTGCTCGGTCCACAGCAATTAATTCGCGCCCATTCGTCCGCTGGACCAAGAAGGTCATTCACATGCCAATCGGTGAACGGTGGCTGGTGCTCAGTGTTGTTGCTGTGGTTTTCAATGGCTACTGGGCGTTGCTGGCACTGCTGGTTCTTACATCCCTGGCCTGGCTGTACACCCTTATTGGCCGTGTTCTCAGAACGCTGCGCTGGTCCCATGACCCCGCGGGAGTGCAGATCATCGCTGACCAACTTGATGCGGGCCCGTTACTCGGCTCGCTACCAAAGAGTTGGAAACTCTCACCCACCTCTCGGTGGAATTGGTCATTTCCCATGCTGTTGCGCATTCTTGAAATGGGATTGGTGGCGTGGATTGCCATTTATGCTTTCCCCCAGTGGGAGACATTGGCATTCGGCTATCTCTTTATAGTTGCCTACCATCACTACGACAATCTCTATCGGGCTTTATCTGACTCTCGCGCCCCACGGTGGATCACCTGGTCTGCATTAGGGGTTGATGGCCGCACCTTCATTGTTGTCATTGCTTCTCTGTTGGGCATTACCGCATTCCACGACACCCTCAATCTCGGAGTAGCGTGGCTGTTTGTGTGGTGTGTTGTCATTGCTTCGGCTCAGTATCTGGATTCACAAAAGAAGGTGGCATCGCTGTGAGTAAGCAACCGCACCCGACCATTGCTCAAATCCGTGAGGTATGCCAACCCCCAGCCGTGCGCGATCGCAAAAATTCTGAGCATTGGGTTGCCGATGTCTACTTGCGCGACATTTCGCCCTACCTAACTAGCCTTCTGCTTCGAACATCAATCTCCGCTAACGGCGTGACCTATCTCATGATTCTGACCGGCGCATTAGCTGGTGTTGCACTCTTAATTCCGGGCATGCCCGGTGCGAGCCTTGCGCTCATTCTCGGGCAAATGCAAATGCTCTGGGATTGCTCCGATGGCGAAATTGCCCGCTGGCGCAAAACTTCCTCACCCAAAGGCGTATTCCTTGATCGGGTGGGTCATTATGTTGCCGAGAGTGTCATTCCGCTAGCCCTTGGTTTACGCGCTGCAGGTTTTCCTGATGCTGGTTGGCTCGATTCGGCATGGCCCCTGCTCGGTGCGCTACTTGCATTAATCATCATGTTCAACAAAGCATTAAACGACATGGTTCATGTCTCCCGTGCGTATAACAACCTGCCCAAACTTGAGGACAAAGAAAGTGTCGGAGTGCCAACCGTGGGCATGGTGCGAAAACTGCGTTCATTGGCGCGCCTGTTTCCATTCCAACGGGCTTATCATTCTGTTGAATTAACTATTCTCATTTTTATTGCGGCAGTGGGTGATTTGTTCACGGGTGATTTGACGGTAACCCGATTCTTGCTAGTGGCTTTGACACTATTGGGTGTTGTCACGATTGTTGGTCACTTTATTTCAATCATGACATCGAGCAAACTGCGATGATCAGTTTTGGTGTTGTCATTCTCACCATGGGAACACGACCCGTTGAACTGCGCCGTGGCATTGAATCAGTACTTTCCCAAAAAGGCGTGACAACGGACATTGTCGTGGTGGGTAATGGCTGGGTGCCCACGGATCTTCCAGCTGGAGTGAAATCACTCGGGCTCCCAGAAAACGTGGGTATTCCCGCAGGGCGCAACGCAGGAGTGCATGAAGTCAGTGGCGACTTTCTATTTTTCTTGGACGACGATGCCGATTTACCCGCACCAGATTTTCTAGCCCGCCTTGCAATAATTTTCCAGCAACGTCCTGAAGTGGGACTTATTCAACCGCGGGTGGTTGACCCGACGGGTATCCCGGGCCCGGGTCGCTGGGTGCCCAGATTGCGCATGGGAGATCCGGCACAGCCCAGCCCCGCCACTACCTTGTGGGAAGGTGCCACCGCAATCCGCCCCGAGGTACTCACAGCATGTGGTGGTTGGCCCGATGAATTTTTTTATGCTCATGAAGGCATTGATTTGGTGTGGCGCGTGTGGGACGCCGGCTACGTTCCCTGGTACGCGGGAGACATCGACGTGTATCACCCGGTGATTAATCCATTGCGCCATGAGGAGTTCTACCGCATGCAGGCGCGCAATCGCGTGTGGCTGGCTCGCCGTAATCTCCCAGTGGTTCTCGAGCCGCTCTACGTTGGTAGTTGGACAGTGCTTACGTTGGCGCGCACCAAAGACAAGAAAGCGCGCAAAGCGTTCATCGCAGGGTTGCGCGAAGGGGTAAACACCTCACCGTTGGATAGAACTCCCATGAAATGGTCAACAGTGTGGAAAATGACAAAGGCTGGTCGCCCACCCGTCATCTAATCCTCCGACTAATTAGCTGGCGCAGAAACTTTCATCAGCTGTATTGAGGTTGGCGGTTTTGTCGGCGAGGGCATCGCTGATCTTGACTGATTTCGCGGTGGTGAACTCTGGCCCAATAATCAGTTGCATTGTTCCGCCGATTCCCTCCTGCGCCTGTTCGGATTTCACGTCTGCTGAATAAGCAATCGTCTTGGCCGAGACATCCCACGCAGGGTCATAAATAAGTGTTGTTTCGGTGGCAGGCATTCCGTTTTTAACGTTGACCACATTGAATCCCTCTGAGCGCAGTGCTTTTTTGGCTTTCTTGCCCGCACCCTTGACACCCGTTCCGTTAATAATCTCAACGCGAATGTCTTGTGGCGCGGTGCGCAACAAAGGTTGATCCTTTGAGGCCTTGGGTGGCCATGGCGTGTCATTGATCATGGACTGGAAGAGTGGCTTGGCCTTCTTTTTGTTCATGAGCACGTTGGCTCCATCGCCTGCCGGGTACCACGGAAGCGTGGTGAACGTGATGTCTGCGGGACGCAGATCTTTCATGCTGACTGCAAGTTCACGCAAGTTGTCAATGTTTGCCAGTTGTGGGTCCGCCGTCAATGACTGTGTTGCGGCATTGAGAACTCCGAGCAGTGCGGCAGGATTAAGCAGGGTTCCGCTCGAGAGAACTTCGCGCGCCATGGATGACAGGAATGCTTGTTGGCGTCGGATCCGCGAAGTGTCGGAGCCATCACCCAGGGTTTTGCGAGCGCGAACAAATGCCAGCGCCTCTTCGCCCGAGACCACGTGTTTGCCAGCATCGAGTTTCAGTCCACTCAGCGGATCATCGACAGGTTCGCTGAGGCAGATTTCCACACCGCCCAATGCCTCGGTGATTCGCTTGAAACCACCGAAGTCGATCACCATGAAGTTATCGAGCGGCATGCCGGTCATTTGTTCAACGGCTTTCAGTGTGCAGCCTGGTCCTCCGATGGTCATGGCCTCATTGAACTTGCCGGTGCCACCACCCACCGTTTTGCCATCAACCTTGCACTTGGGCAGGTCAATCAGCGTATCTCTGGGAATGCTGACCGCTGTTGCTTGACTCCGATCGGCATTAATGTGGAGCAAAATCGTAGTGTCAGAGCGCTCAGCGGTGCCAAACTTTGATGTACTGCCGTAGCCCTTATTACCTTTGCCGGCCCGAGAGTCCGTGCCCATGAGGAGAACATTGAAGGGGGCGGTCTCGCCGGTGACTTCATCGATCACAACCGAGTCAGTACTTTCGACGCTGGAACCGGTCTGCTCAGAGACATCTAGAGCGGTGATATTGCCCTCGAGTTGACCCAGAACAGCAGTAACGCCGGCTCCCACCGCGGTCAGCGCCAAAATGGCACCCGAAGCAGTTGCTGCGAGGATGCGCGGCCAGCGGCGATTACTCACGGAATTCCTTCTGTTGGGGCGAACGGGCTCCCCATAGTAAGCCGATTTCAGGGGGACTAACGGTATGACGCACCCGAAATGAGCCGCGTTCCCGCTTTGGCCCGCGTGTATGTGACACTAATAGGGCTTATTTATGAGACAGAAGTGACGCATGTGACACATGGGAAGGCAGTTGTGGGAAGTCGGAAGCCGCTAGTAAGACGTGCACCTCGCATGTCCATGCCGGTCACCGCTGCGCTTATCGCGACATCCCTAGGAATGGGCATATCCCTGGCAGCCAACCCGGCCCAGGCAAATGAACCGCCGGCCAACTTCACCCTGGTGGGGGCGGGATTCGGCCATGGCGTGGGAATGTCCCAATGGGGTGCGCGATCGATGGCCGTTGCAGGCATGGACGCCGGCTCAATCGTGACCTATTACTACCAAGGCACGAGCGTCGCGCCGGTACCGGACACCATGGAGATTTCAGTCAATATTGAATACCGCAAGGCGCTGATCGAAATGCAGTCAGAAGCGTTGGACCCGAGCGGCGGTGGCCTTGAAGTTGCCGTGAACGGTGCGGTTATCCAGGGCACGCCAGCCGATGAATTCAGATTTCAACGCTTAAATGGCCAAGTCGAAGTTGTCAAAATAACGGGTGGTGAGAGCACCGTGATTGGTGTTGGCCCGTCGGCGACCGCACGGCCCATTGGTCCCACCGTTGTTCATGTGGTGAACAAGGGCTCTGACCTCAGCAGACCGGGTAGTCGCTTTCGCTATGGCTATGTGGAAGTCACCCCCTACACCTCGGGTGGAAAAACAAGTCTGAATGCTGTCAACAAGTTGCGATTGCATGAGGAATACCTTTACGGCATTGCTGAGGTCCCCAGTTCGTGGCCCGGTGCCGCGCTACAGGCTCAAGTGCTCGCCGCCCGTACATACGCGTTGGCAAAAATCAACTCGGGGATTCGTGCCAGTTGTAATTGTCACCTTGACGATGGCAACGGGCCATATTCAGACCAAACGTTCGTGGGCTGGTCCAAACAATCAGGTGCTCAGGGCGAGAACTGGGTCAACGCGGTAAACGCAACCCATGTGTCACCCGAAGCTGGACTAGCAATTCTTTACGATGGTCAACCGATCAAAGCCTTCTACTCCGCGTCCAATGGGGGAGCGAGTCAAGCAAGTGCAGATGCTTGGGGTGGAGTGTTGCCCTACGCCGTCTCTGTGCCGGATCCCTACTCATTGGATCCGGCAAACCCGGAGAGTTCTTGGACGCGCACCATCACCCAAGCGCAGGCTGCCCAAGCATTTGGGGTGGCGGCGGTTACCAGCATGGCGATCACAGAGCGGCAAGTTTCCGGTGCCGTCAAACGCATCACCGCAACTTTGCCGGATGGTTCCACAGTGGTAAAGAGTGGTACGGCCATCCTGGCCGCGCTAAAACTTAAATCGACCTACCTGAAAACAATTGATGGCAATGAAGGTGTTCCGCTAGCGGTAGCGGCCCTTCCGGCCCAACCCGATCAACCTGCGGTTGCACCCATTCCAGCAAATGCACGCACGGTCACATTGACAACCGCGGATCGCGCGGACCTTCCGGCGGGTAAACCATTCACGGTGTCAGCAAAGGTGTCTCCTGCGGCCAAAGGATTGAGAGTGTGGCTGCAACAACAGGTGAATGGTGAGTGGCAAACAATTTCCAAAAAGAAGACCAAAGCCAAAGGCAAGGTCACCTTTACTGTCAAAGAAGCCTGGCCCCCAGCGACCACCCAGCTTTATCGAGTTGTCAGCACATTGAAGGCAGAGATCGTCGGAGCAAGTCCGGATTTGACACTTGGCGTTGTTCCGAGCGTTAAACCCCGGCAGGTATCTCTGTTGAGTTTGCCCACGGTGTCGGTAAAAGAAGGCAAGAAAGTTCTCATCAAAGCCAAAGTACGTCCGGCAAAAAAGGGTCTCACCGTGTGGCGCCAGGTGCTCGTGTCTGGTGATGTCGAAACAGGTGAATGGAAAACCGTTCAAACCAAAAAAACGAAGAAAAACGGAAAAGTTTTATTCCTGATCAAGAAGGCCAAACCTGCTGGGGCGGTTTACACCTATCGGTTGCTCGTGGTTGATGACAGGCAGGCCGCAGGAGTGAGCCCCATTATTTCGCTGGAAGTACGCGGGTAATTTGCTCCTGCTCCTTCAGCTGGCTACTCACTCGGGGGGCGAACACGACACTGCCACCGACAACGAGTGGCACTAACAGCGGCAGGTAGAAGTGCTCATCACTCAGATTCGAGGCTACGTCTGTTTCTACGCCGACTCGATCGCCATGGGTGATCCCATGATTGTGTGCCCAGTGAAGTGCATCCTCAATTAACGCAGCCTGCTCGGCATGAAAATTTGGATACATCCATGCATCCGGCTGTCCCAGCACTTCAGCGGTGAGGTCACTTGGCCCCGAGTCAGGCTGGGGCAATCCCAGTGGATGCATCGAAATCTTTGAGCTATCAATAACCACGTCACATGGTTCATCGAGTGTCCGAGACACCTGTAGTCCGGACATCCACGCAGCGGCTTGCCACACGCTTTGTTGCCACGTCCACCCAAGGTCTATCTGCGCGCACCACCCTGGTTCGATGTTGAGAATGTCGACCAGCCCATTGGCCGCCTTACTAGCGCCATTGATCAGAGTTGTACAGGATAACTCGATGCGGCCACTCCCAATTCCTCCTTGATCAATGACCGTGACAAAGGGTTGTTCAGGCGATTTGACCTGGGAGAGCAGTCCCCACACATCTGATTGCATGGTCGCAGGGTAGCCCGCAGGCACTCGCGCTGCGTGTGGGTCCTGTGGCAGGCTGCGCACATGCGCGAAGCGATCTTGCTAGTCGGTGGCCAAGGAACACGTCTGCGGCCACTCACCATTAACACTCCCAAACCGATGTTGCCCGTGGCAGGTGTGCCCTTCACCGTGCATCAGATTCTGCGGGCGCGGGAAGCGGGTGTCACTCGTCTTGTGCTAGCGACCAGTTACAAGGCTGATGTCTTTGCAAGTTTCTTGGCCGACTCGGCTCTCGTGGGCCCGGATAGCGGCATAGAAGTTGTTATTGCAACCGAAGAGGTTCCGCTGGGAACAGGTGGAGCCATTCGTTTCGCCTCTGCCATGTTGGAATCCGGACCGGACGAACCAGTCCTCGTGTTCAACGGTGATGTGCTGACGGGCCTCGATATTGATGGGCTGGTCAATTACCACCAAGACTCGCAGAGCGATGTCACCCTCTATTTGACTCGAGTGGATGACCCGCGGGCCTATGGTCTCGTTCCAACGAATGAGGCAGGGGAGGTCTTGCAGTTCCTTGAAAAACCACAAACGCCTGAAGAAATTGTTACAGATCAAATCAACGCTGGATGCTATGTGTTTACCCGCAACGTTATTGACTCCATCCCGGCTGATCGAGCGGTGTCAGTAGAGCGCGAAACGTTCCCGCAATTGCTTGAGGCCAATCGGCGTGTGAGTGGCGTGGTTGACCCAGGGTATTGGCTCGATCTTGGCACGCCCCTTGCATTTGTTCAGGGTTCTGTCGACCTTGTTCGTGGGTTTGCGCCATCACCTGCCGTGACTACTCCGAGTCATTACCTAGCCCTCCTTGGGGCTGAGATTTCACGATCAGCAGAGCTATCCAATGGCACCACGATCGGCGCACAGGCGCAGGTCGGCGCGGGCGCAGTCATTGATGGGTGCGTTGTTTTTGACGGTGCGGTCATTGGTGATCGGTGCAGGATTCGCAACAGCATCATTGGTGCAGGAGCCGTCATAGAAAACGACTGCACAGTTGAAGGTAGCGTGGTCGGGGATGGTGCAAGAGTTGGCGCCCATAATGAATTGCGCGATGGTGTTCGTGTGTGGGCCAATGCGGTCATTCCTGAGTTAGCTATTCGCTTTTCAGCCGACCAATAACATTCAAATTTACAATAGGAAATCTGAAATCTCACGTTGCGGTCTTTCGGATGCCTCGCTCGCAGGTTTCCCCACCGCAATCGCGCCCAGCGCCCAAACATTGTGACTGAGGCCCAATTCAGCGCGCATCACTTCAGGGCAAAAGATTGACGATGAAATCCACGCGGAACCATAACCCTCGGCCGCGAGTGACACCAAGATGTTCTCCACTGCTGCACCGCCCGCGATGAGAAACATATTGCGTTCACTGACATTCCTGCCGCCCTCTTCAGGGTATGTGTGTGCCGCATTTGTCAGATCCATGAATGCAAAAATGATTGCAGGCGCGGTGCGCAAGATAGTGCCACGCGCAATCCTGCGATCTATTTCTTTGGCTGGCTTGCCTTCAGCACTGAGGTCAAACTTCCATTGCTTTGACATGGCATCGAGTAAGTTCGTACGTCGCTGATCATCAACTCCACGCTCCATAATCAAAAAGCGCCATGGTTGTGTGTGGTGGGGGGCGGGAGCGGTTATCGCCGCGGCTATTGAACGCTCGATTACGCCGCGTGGAACTTCACTGTCCTCGAATGTTCGCACGGTACGCCTCTGGAGCACGGCCTGCTGGGCACCATGTTCCATTGCCTCGCGGGTTCCCAAGGAGAACATATCTTCATGCTCAGGGCGTATCAGCGCTGATGCACCGGGACCATCATCAGGTGTGACCCACCCACTTGCGCCCCTGATTACAGCGATTGGGGTCATGGAATTTTTTGCACGAACTAGCTCGCTTGCCGCAGCGAGTTCGTCAGCGATTGCGACCATGGTCATTTCCAGCTCGCGTCCAAATGCATCAGTTTCGCCGGTGAGGTCATCAATAACTTGAATACCAGCACAACCGATGGCGTGATCAGTAACACCCAGTCGCCACGCACGTCCAAGAGTGTCGGTAATTACCACCCCAACATTTATCCCGCGGTGGGTTTGTATGTGTGAGCGAATTGCGCGCGCACTGGCATCCGAATCCTCGGGCAGGAGCACGACGGTTCCGTCCTCGGTGTTGCTCGCGTCAACGCCAGCTGCGGCAAGTATTAAGCCGTGCCGCGTTTGCACGATCCGCGTGAGACCACGAGCATGTGAGCGAGTGGCTAGTGTGCGCACACTTTCTGCCGTGATGGCATCTTCCCTATCGGCTGCATGGATAACGCGACCTTCGGCTTTAGCAACAATCTTGCTCGTAATTGTCACGATGTCGCCATCGCGCAAATCCACCCCAATCGCGTTAAGAGTGATTGCAGCAACATCATCGCCCTCGCGAAATTTGTGTGCTAGGTGCACACCCCGAATCGACAACTCCGACATACTCGCCCGTCAATCCCTTAAGTGCCCGAGAGCGCGAAATCAATTGCAGCGCGTGCCATGGCACCTGTTGCGTCAATGTCGGTCATCAGCAGAGGCACTGCAATGCATCGAATACCAGAAGTCTCAATTTCAGGGATAGCAGCGCTATCTGAGTCATCGATAAGCCAATAATCAATAAGTCCACCGTTGATTCGGGCGCCGTAATGGTGGGCAACGGCAGCAGCACTTGTCTCCACCCCGATTGCTTTCAGGCAAGCGTCGGCCATTCCCCTGACAGGCGCGTTACTCACAATGGGCGAAATCCCAACAACGGGCGCCGGTGTGTTTCGGAGCGCATCGGCAACACCGGGAATATTGAGAATGATTCCAATCGAAACGACAGGATTACTGGGAGGCAAGATAACCAAATCAGCGTTCATGATCGAATCGATCACACCCGGTGCGGGTTTTGCGGAGTCCAATCCGACCGAAATGAATTCATGTGCGGGAAGACTTGCTTGGTATTTAATCCACCACTCTTGAAAGTGAATTGCCGCGCGCGAATTTTTTTCGGGGTGCTCGACCACGACATGTGTTTCGCAACGATCATCGGACATGGGAATGAGATGGACACCCGGCTGCCAGCGATCGCACAATGCTGCGGTGACCTGCGAGAGCGTGTAGCCGGCCTGCAGCGAAGTCGTGCGCACAAGGTGCGTGGCGATGTCCTTGTCACCGAGGCCAAACCAGGTGGGCTCAACGCCGTAGGCGCCTAGTTCTTCTTTGGCAGTGAAGGTTTCGTCCTCGCGGCCCCAGCCCCGCTCTGCACTGATGCCTCCACCGAGGGTGTACATGAGGGTGTCGAGGTCGGGGCAGACCCGCAAGCCATGCACCCATATGTCATCACCTGTATTGGCAATCACGGTGACATCGCATTCGCGGCCCACTAGGTCAGATTGGGTGAGCCCCCGAATGAACCGTGCCCCACCGATGCCCCCTGCGAGGGTGGTAATGCGCAGTGGTGGTGGCGTCGACGTATTCACCTGCGCATACTGCCATGACTCAAGGCTGGCCCCCTGCAACTCCCCTGAGGAGTCCTCATACGAGTCCCCTCCCTAGGGGACACGCCGAGTGAAAATGAAACTTTTTCAAAAAAAAACTCGAAATATGTCTGTTTTGTCCAAATTGGGCTTGACGTTTGTGAACTACACCCCTGTAATACAGCGTAAGCAATTGCTTTGAGTTGTCAAAAACCGCGAGTTCGTGATCGAGGAGGTCCTGCACGTGTCTGAAATGGACGTAGCAGATCGAGTGTTAACCAGTACTGGAGTCGTTCCTCTCGCTGATACAGAGGAGCTGGGCTGGCAAGAGCGCGCCTTGTGTGCCCAAACCGATCCCGAGGCGTTCTTCCCCGAAAAGGGTGGCAGTACGCGCGAGGCCAAGAAAGTATGCCTCTCATGCGATGTTCGGGTGGAGTGCTTGGAGTACGCACTGGAACAGGACGAACGCTTTGGCATTTGGGGTGGCCTTTCCGAGCGTGAGCGACGCAGACTCAAAAAGCGCGCAGTTTCCTAACGCGGACTCTTAACGCGGACTCTCAACGCGGACTCAGACCTCGTTTCGATTCCGCGCCTCACACCGTAGAGTTACGGGGTGAGCGAAATTTCCCCTAATTCAGGCAAAGACCCTGATCAGCTCACCACAGAGTCTGAGATCCTTGAGCCGGAGATCCTTGAGCCGGAGATCCTTGAGCCGGAGATCCTTGAGCCTGAACTTCCAGAAAATGCCTACGACGATATCCCCACCGAATGGTTCTCCGACCAAACCGAAGGTCAGGAGCATGGCGGACTCGAGAGCCTGAGTGACATTGCGGTGGAACGCATCACGCGCAACCACTTTGTCACCACGGTCCTGGTTTCCCACAATGGCGATGTTTGGCTGCCAGCCGTGCTCACCCAGTTGGCTCGCACGACTCGACCGCCCGAAGTGATCGTTGGTGTGGACGCAGCCTCGGCTGACCAATCCCGGGCCATGCTGACCGAGGCACTCGGATCAGACCGCGTTGTTGAACTCGGAACCAATCCAGGTTTTGGCGCTGCGGTGGCGGCGGGTTTGGTAACAGTCCCACGGCCTTCGCTGCCCGAGGGACATGTTGAATGGGTGTGGCTTCTCCATGACGACGGCGCTCCCGACGCTCACTGTCTGGAACGATTGCTCGCCACCGCTGATGACAACCCGAGTGCTGCGATTCTCGGACCGAAAATTTTGGGATGGCACGATCGGCGCCTCCTGCTTGAAGCGGGCGTGGCCATTACCGCCGATGGCAGGCGGGTTACGGGCCTTGAACGTCGCGAGCATGACCAAGGGCAACATGATGGAACCCGCGATGTCCTTGCAGTGAGTTCGGCGGGCATGTTGGTGCGCCGAGACGTCTGGGACGCACTCGAGGGGTTTGACCCTGCGTTGCCGCTGTTCCGCGACGACCTTGATTTTTGCTGGCGGGCGCACCGAATGGGTGAGCGAGTGCTCATTGCAACGGATGCCCTCATGCACCACCGCGAAGCATCGGCACATGGCCGCAGGGGCGATGGCAATGTCGATCTTCTGGCGCGAGATCGCGAAGCAGCCGTGCACGTTCTGCTGTCGCACTCAACAGGACTACGTGCGGTGCTGTTGGCGGCCCGCCTGTACCTAGGTAGCGCGATCCGGGCACTCGTTTATTCACTTGGCAAGGACTTTGTGGCCGCTCGAGGGGAGCTCTCTGCGGTCCTGTCCGTGCTCCGACACCCGGGGCGTATCCGCCAATCGCGCACGCTGATTGCACGCAGCGCAACTGAACCAGCGTCTGTGGTCAATCACCTGCGTCCGAGCACCTTCGATCAAATTCGCAGCCTGCTCGAAACGGCAACAGGGCTCGCAACCACGAGTAATTCGACCGTCACGCCGCTGAGTGCGTTGGATTCGGGGCCGGTGGACGACGATGCCGCATTCCTTGATCAGACCTCGGTTGGATTCATTCGACGAGTGATGCGCAAGCCCAGCGTGCTCACGATTCTTGTACTCACCATCATCGCGGTTGTTGCCACCAGATCTTTGTGGCTGGGTCAGGGCATCATTCAAGGCGGCGCTCTCCTACCAAGCCCATGGGGAGCAAGTGACCTGTGGCAGACCTACACCGAGGCATGGCACAACGTGGGGCCTGGATCAACGGCTGATTCACCAACTTATCTTTTGTTTCTGGCGATTCTGGCCACGGTCCTGCTGGGCAAAGCAACCTGGGCCGTTCAGTTCGTCATCTTGCTTGCTATTCCACTTGCAGGCTGGGCCGCATATTTTGCCTCGCGCGGGTTGATTCATGGAAAGGGTTTGCGTGTCTGGGGTGCAGTGACCTACGCGCTTGTTCCCGCAATGACAGGAGCGCTGGCACAGGGCCGCATGGGCACCAGCGTTCTGGCAATTGCTTTGCCGTTCACAATTCGGTCTCTCTACCGACTGTGTCAACCCGGTGCCACCGTGCGTCGCTCCGCTGGTACGGCGCTACTGCTGGCCGTTGTATTGAGCTTCGCGCCAGGCGTTTGGCTGATTGCGTTTGTGGCCATCATCATCGTGCTGTTAGCCGTCAGGAAATTGATTAGCACAAATATCCGTCCGCTCGCATTTGCCTTCGGCGCTTCTTTCATGGTGCTCATGCCGTGGAGTTTCACTTTGGTGCGTGAACCTGTTCGCTTCCTACTCGAGCCGGGCCTGCAATCTGCATACTTGACCGATCCGAATATCTCGATGACTGACATCCTGCTGTTGCATCCGGGGGGACCGGGCATGTCACCCCTGATCATCACCGTCGGACTTGTTTTTGCCGCACTCATGGCGCTCCTGCGCTCGGATCGCCGCAATGTCGTTGTGATGTGGTGGGTACTTGTTGCGATCGCCGCCGTTTTTGCGCTCATTCAAGTGATGATTCCTGTGACCCCACCGGGACAAACCGTTGCAATTCGCACGTGGGCAGGTCCGGCAACATTGGTCATGTCGATCGCGCTCATTGCGGCGGCCGCACTCGGCGCCCAAGGATTGCGCACTCGCTTTGTCGGCCAAAGTTTCAGTCTTGGGCAACCGGTCGCCGCCATTGCAGTTATCGGCGCACTCCTAGTCCCCGTGGTTTCAGCACTGTGGTTACTGCCAGCGAATGACACCACTCTCTTTCGCGGATCCTCGACCACGGTCCCTGCATTTGTTGCGGCGGATTCGCGGAGTCCGCAAGCCCCGCGCACGCTAGTTCTTTCCGATGACAAATCCGGTCGGGTTGCCTACACGCTGTTAAACGGCGCTGGTCTTACACTCGGGGATGCCGATGTCCCACCTCCTGCTCAAGTGTGGGAGGCGATTGATCCCTATGTTGCCTCGATGGCTTCCGGGAGAGGCGGAGATGAAATCGCGGTGCTCGCTGGTTACGGAGTGAGGTACGTGTTGCTTGCACAATCCTCGTCTGAAGACATTATCCCAATTTTGGATGCCGAACCAGGGTTGCGCAGATTGTCCAATGCTGATGGCGAGGTCTTGTGGCGTGTTGCGGGCGTAACATCGCGCGCACGCATTTCCGATGGCGATACCCAGTCACCCGTTGGTATTGCACAACCGGGCGACGTCGGTGTCTCTCCCTATATCGACCAGACATTGCCCGACGGCTCTGGCACACGTGTTTTGTACATTGGCGCTAGCGCTGACTCGCGATGGAAGGCGGGGGAGCTCAAGCAAGTAACCACGGAGTCACCGTTGAATTGGTCGGCGACTTTTGCGATACCTCAAGGCAGCCCCATGGTCGTTGTTGAGTTCGATGGCTCTGTACGCGGTTATTTCCTGCTCGCGCAATTGCTCATTGTTCTCGGTCTTGTCATAACAGCACTGCCGAACCGCAAGCATGTTGACATTGATGCCGATGCTGAAGCTCTTGCAGCACTGGAGGCGCGAATTCAATGATGACCTCAAAGACGACATCAATGATGACACAACGTTGGCTGGCGCCGGTTGTTGTGGTTGCAGGCGCTGCGCTCCTTATCGGTGTAGGCGTCGTCGGCACTCAGGAGCTTCCGTCCCGGTCTGAGCAAGCAGTGACCGTCCAGCCGATTGGTTCGTCAGTTCTGTTGTGTCCCGAACCAGGCACGGGTGGTGACCTAGGAGTTCGCGTCACCGCGGCAGTTGTTCCGGGTCAACCGGGCCAAGACGGCGGTCCGGGTTCTGCGGGCCTGGAAACCCTGCCTGGCAAAGAATCGGCGCGATCGGTGATTAAGCAGGTTGGCGAACAGGGTCAAATCGAAGCATTCGGCAACAGGTTGCCCGCGATCCGAGCCTATGGCGAGGGATCGCTGGCCCCAGGGCTCGTGGCAGACCAGTGGGGGCGTGATCCCAGCGGACGCGGACGCGGCATGGCAAGTACGGCATGTGCGCCAGCTGCATCGGATTTCTGGTTCGTGGGTGGTGGCGCAATTGCCGGCCGCAAGACTCGTGTACTGCTGGTGAACCCTGATGACACAGCAGCGAGCGTTGACGTGATCGTGCATGGTCCCGATGGAATTATCGAAGCCCCGGCCGGCCGAGGTCTAGTAATTCCAGCCCTGGATCGGCTGACGGTGCAACTTGATGTACTCGCCCCGGGTGTCTCGGCGACCGCATTTCACGTCATTGCTCGCACTGGCCGCATTGGAGCATCGGTAGATGATGAGCAACGTTCAGGGTTGGATTCGGTGGGCACCGACTGGATCCCACAAAGTGCCCAACCGGCCAATAAAGTTTATGTCCCTGGAATCATCAATGGATTAGGCGCGCGCGTGTTGTCCATGGTGTCCACCAGCGATAACGACGCCAACGTGACAGTGCGGGTCATGTCTGCTGAAGGTGCCTATGAACCCGCAGTGCGCAACTCGTTCACGGTGACTTCTGGTGCAGTGCTCACGGTTGACATGTCTCCTGCAATTCCACAAACCCCTGATGGAGCATTGCCTTCGACCTTGGAACTTACATCGGATCAACCAATCGTTGCTGGCATGCGCCAATTCTTTGGTGGCAAACGAGTTCAAGACGAAACCGCATTTAGTGCGGGCGCTCAACCTTTCACAGGTCCGGCTGCAGTCTCAGGGTTGCCAGTTCGTGATGCCACCGATGTTCGCCTAGCAATTACCGCGCCTCAAGAGGATGCCGAGGTTGATATCGTTCTGCTGCCGTTTACGGGCGGAAAGGATATTTCGCCAGCCACTGCGCCGCGTCGACTCAAGATTCCCGCGGGCACCGTGAAGAACGTGAAGCTTGAAGCACCTCCTGGAGTGGATTGGTTCACCGCCATTGTCACGCCCACGGAGAACTCCGGTCCGATTCTGGCGGCACACCGTGTGCGGGAAAAGTCTCGGTACGGTGATTTGATCACGGGCTACCCATGGTCACCATTGCGCATCATCGTTGAAGTTCCGACCGCGGATCAGAATGCGGGTGTAGTCATGCGGCGCGCCGCCGCGAGTTCGTGACCCGATCGCACTAACGTGCGTTGCGTGAGTCGTCGTAGGTGTTCAAAACCATCCTGTAGTTCAGCTGCAGTGTCCACCCTGACGTACGTGTACGCAGACTCCACCGCAGTCCTTGGGCCGTTAGCAACCTATGCCGAACCACATTGTTATGACCTGTGCCAAATGCATAGTGAGCGAATGACGGCTCCTCGTGGCTGGGAGATCGTGCGTATTGCACCGGATGCTGATGCGTTGAAACCGTCCAGTGATGATCTCGAGGCATTGGCCAACGCGGTGCGGGAGGCGGCACGTCCGCGCTACCTGGAGCGGGAAGCTCGCTCGGCCGAATCGGGCGCCACCGTTGAAGTTGCTCGGAAAGGACACCTGCGGGTTCTGCACTCGGTTGATTCGCCCCGCGAGTCAGGGGAATAATCCACCAGGACACCCTGGGCAGATAGCCTTGCGGTGTGGATATAGATCTCACCGGCCGTGACCTCAGTCAAATCATCAAGGCATATGACGTTCGTGGCACCTATCCCGACCAACTCGATGAGGACCTGGCCCACGCTGTTGGGGCAGCATTTGTCAAAGTCTTAGGTATTTCCGCTGTTGATGGTGGCCCCGGCGTGGTCGTTGTGGGTCATGACATGCGGCCATCGGGACCAGATTTGGTCGCCTCCTTCGCAGAAGGCGTGCGCGAGATGGGCTGCGATGTCATCGAGATTGGGTTGGCCAGTACCGATGGTCTTTACTTCGCGTCGGGTTCCATGAATATTCCAGGCGCCATGTTCACCGCGAGTCACAATCCTGCCGAGTACAACGGCATCAAATTGTGCCGCGCAGGTGCAGCGCCGGTGGGGCAGGATTCCGGGCTGCGCGAGATTAGCCGTCTCATCACTTCAGGGGAGATCACCGCACGCAACAACTCGGCCACCAGCGATGGCAGTGGTGGGCCTATTGGAAATATTTCTCACCGCGATGTCCTGCCCGAGTACGCCAAGTATTTGCGCAGCTTGGTACCCGTTGAATCAGGGCGTCACCTCACGATCGTTGTTGATGCGGGTAATGGCATGGGTGGCTTTACCGTGCCGGCCGTATTGGAAACCGATGCAGGTCTTCCTAAGCTGCCATTGACCATCATCCCGATGTACTTCGAACTTGACGGCACCTTTCCCAACCACGAAGCGAATCCAATTGAGCCTGCGAACCTTGTTGACCTGCAAAAGGCGGTGCGCGATTCCGATGCTGATCTCGGGCTTGCCTTTGATGGCGATGCGGATCGTTGTTTCGTTGTCGATGAAAAAGGTGACCCTGTAACACCGTCGGTGATCACCGCGCTGATTGCCGCCCGCGAGTTAGCTCGACATCCCGGCAGCAACGTGATTCATAATTTGATCACCTCGCGAACTGTCCCTGAGGTGATTGCTGAGCATGGCGGAACTGCAGTGCGCACGCGCGTGGGGCATTCATTCATCAAAGCGACCATGGCGGAAACAAATGCGGTATTCGGTGGCGAGCACTCGGGGCACTTTTATTTCCGTGAGTTCTGGCGCGCTGATTCGGGCATGCTCGCAGCCTTGCATTGCATCGCGGCATTGGGTGAAACCCCGGAGGGCACCACATTTTCCAGTTTGATGGAGCCATTCAACAGATACTTTGCCAGTGGCGAGATCAACACTAAAGTGGCCGATCAGGCGGCTGTTGTCGCACGCATTAAGAGTGCCTACGAAACTCAACCGGGCGTTGAATTCGACGAACTCGATGGCCTGAGCGTCTCAGGCGATACCTGGTGGTTCAACGTGCGCGCGAGTAACACTGAGCCACTTCTCAGGTTGAATGCGGAGGCACGGGAGTTATCGCGCATGCAAGAAATCCGCGATCACGTTTTGGGCATGATGCAGGCACCCGAACATGTTGCCTCCAGCACTGCTCCTCCATTTGGCATCGCCCCTGAATTGTGGGCGGTATTGGCGTGTCCCTGTGCGGCACATGGTTCACTCGAACCCGATGCAGGCGATGGCAGCCCCGAGGCGGCCAGACTGGTCTGCACGGTGTGTGGCTTGCGATTCCCGATCCGTCGCATTGCCGGTGAGCAGGGTGCGCCATCACAGGTCATCCCGGTCATGTTGATCGAGTCTGCGGATTAATTTGTGTTTGTCGTTACGGGTGCGCTCAAGAATTATGAGTGGGGCAGCGCAGAAGGTTTACGTCCCTGGACTCACGGTTCTTCACCGCTGGCTGAGTTGTGGTTTGGTGTTCACCCCAGTGGCCCTTCGCCGCTCGTAGATTCCGCAGACACACTCGATCAGCACCTCGATGTCGATCAGGCACCGATTTTGGTCAAACTCCTCTCGGCTGCCAAGCCGCTCTCCATTCAGGTTCACCCGAATAGGCACATGGCAGAGCATGGGTTTCGCGAGTTGAACCAACAAGATGCTTATCATGGAGCATTTGCCGACTCCAATGAAAAAATTGAAATGCTCTATGCACTGGAAAATTTCGATGTATTCGTGGGGTGGCGTCCCAAGTCCGAAACGACCGCGGTTCTTGCCGCGCTCGCTGAACTTCACACCGACTTCGACCGCTACGTCACGTTCGACTTTTCACAGATGGCCCAGGTTGCAGGTTCGCTCACAGACCTTGGTGCGTTGATCTCACTCATCCCATTGGCCGCACGCAATGCAGGGTTGTCCGAACTCGATTGCGCCGCCTACTCCACTGTCGCTGCCGAATATCCTGACGATCCCGGGGCGATTCTTGCGTTGTACCTGCGCGTTGTCCGGCTCGCTCCAGGTGCATCATTATTCGTCCCCTCAGGAGTGCCGCACAGTTACATTCGCGGAACAGGCCTTGAAGTCATGACTACATCGGACAACGTGCTTCGCCTCGGGTTGACACCCAAGCCGGTATTCATTGATCTTGCGCTGCAGGCCTTGGACTTCTCTGAATTCTCGCCCAATCCGGGCGATGCACCTTTCACGATTCAGGTTCAGAGCTCAAACAATGCCGGCACTACCGCTGACACGGGTGCCTACCGCGTGATCCTCTGCCTTGAGGGCACAGTGCGTGTTGGGTTTGAATCGTCTGAAATCACGCGCGAGCTTACTCCGGGACAGGCCGCAATACTTGTTGCTGCCGAACCCGATGCCCACATCACAACAACAGGCTCCGTTGCTGTTGTTACGGCTGGCGCGGTTTAGATGAGCACCGAGGGTGGCATCAAGGCAATCTTTGCCGCATTGATTGCGAACGCCGGTATTGCCGTAAGCAAGTTCGTGGCCTTCGCCTTTACAGGTTCATCGTCAATGCTCTCTGAAGCGATCCATAGCGTTGCTGACTCGTGTAATCAAATCCTTTTGTTGATAGGGAATAAACGTGCAAGCAAACCAGCCGATGAAAGTCACCCTTTTGGATACGGTCGCCGACGCTACGTGTATGGATTCGTTGTTGCCATTGTTCTTTTCTTGGTCGGTGGGCTGTATTCACTTTATGAAGGGCTACACAAATGGCAGAATCCCGAACCGCTGACCGATTGGTGGATTGCGGTGGTCGTTCTTCTCGTCGCAATTGGGCTTGAAAGCTATTCGTTCCGCACTGCATTCAGGGAAGCTAATAAGGCCCGTGGGCGCCGATCACTTTTTGGTTTCATCCGCGAATCGCGCCAACCAGAGTTACCTGTCATTCTTTTGGAGGATGCAGGAGCACTCACTGGATTGATGTTTGCACTTTTTGGTGTTGGCGCGGCAGTGATCACGGGTGATGGCCGCTTTGACGCTGTCGGTGCAATGAGCGTTGGAGTTCTCCTAGTTGTTATTGCAATTTTCCTCGCCATTGAAATGACCGCCATGCTGGTGGGGGAAAGCGCCCTGCCCGAAGAAGTCGATGCGATTCGTGCCGCACTAGAGAGTTCCGATGGCGTCGAGCGCGTCATTCATTTGCGCACCATGCATGTTGGTCCCGACGAGCTTCTCGTTGCGGCCAAGATTGCTATCCACCATTCGGACACGGGCGCCGAAATTGCTGTTGACATTGATAACGCCGAAATCGCGTTGCGGGCTGCTGTGCCCTCGGCAAAGTACATTTTTCTTGAGCCCGATCTGGATCGTGGCTCCATGTCAGACCTCTAGTATTTGAGCGCACATATCATTCGATTCACCTCAATCTGCTCCGCAGGACAGTGCGTCTGCACGTGAATGTATCCGGGAGGCCGATGAGTGCGCCGACGAATCCCTGCTGGTTCAGCGGTTCCAGACCGACATTGATCGTGGGCCCGAATCTGAAGCAAGCCGGCATCTTGAGGGACAGAGCAAGGGCGGAGAAGGGCTGTGAACGCAGTCCCGAAACAGACCAATTGATCACGACGAGAGTGGAATCGAGCCAAAATATCCACATGCGTCACGTTCTATCCGTGAGGATTTGGCCACCGCATCTCTAGGTATTTTTCGGCTCTGACCCCTGCTGGCGTGCCGAGAAGTGCGAAATTCTTGTTATCTGGCAGACTAAGGGCACCACGCGTCCGGAGCCCTGGTTTTCGTTGTGGATCATTCACATACAAATTATGAGGAGCTCTAGTGTCCGTATTTAAGTCCGATGGCACCCCCGATTACAAGGTTGCCGATCTCAGTCTCGCCGAATTTGGCCGCGATGAAATTCGCTTGGCTGAGCATGAAATGCCTGGTTTGATGGCAATGCGTGAGCAATTTGGCTCGACCAAGCCTCTGACGGGCGCACGCATCACAGGTTCATTGCACATGACCGTCCAGACAGCAGTGCTCATTGAGACACTGGTGGAGCTCGGTGCCGATGTCCGCTGGGCGTCCTGCAACATTTTCTCAACCCAAGACCATTCTGCGGCTGCAGTCGTTGTTGGTCCCAATGGAACTGTTGATAATCCCCAAGGTGTTCCTGTCTACGCATGGAAGGGTGAATCCCTCCCCGAGTACTGGTGGTGCACCGAGCAGATCCTGATGTGGCCAGATGGCAAGGGCCCGAACATGATCCTCGACGATGGTGGAGATGCAACCCTGCTTGTGCACAAGGGCAAGGAGTTTGAAGCCGCAGGTGTCGTGCCAAAGCCCGATGCAGACACATCCGAGGAATACACCGTTGTTCTCGAGACGCTGGCCCGGACACTCACCGAAGATTCACAGCGCTGGACCAACATCGCTGACGGAATCATCGGTGTCACCGAAGAAACAACAACAGGCGTTCACCGTCTCTACGAAATGCATCGCGAAGGTGCGCTGCTCTTCCCAGCGATCAACGTGAATGACTCAGTAACCAAGAGCAAGTTCGATAACAAGTACGGTTGCCGCCACTCGCTCGTTGATGGCATCAATCGCGCAACCGATACCTTGATCGGTGGCAAGGTTGCTGTTGTCGCTGGCTACGGCGACGTGGGCAAGGGTTCTGCTGATTCACTTCGTGGTCAAGGCGCTCGCGTGATCGTCACCGAAGTCGATCCAATTTGCGCCATGCAGGCAGCAATGGATGGCTACCAGGTTGCAACGATCGAAGACGTCGTTGACAAGGCAGACATCTTTATCACCGCAACTGGCTGCTATGACGTCATCACTGCAGAGCACATGTCGCAGATGAAGCACCAAGCCATTGTTGGAAACATTGGTCACTTTGACAACGAAATCGACATTACTGGCTTAGCTGCAACTCCGGGCATCAAGCGCAAGACCATCAAGCCACAGGTTGACGAGTGGACTTTTGCTGATGGACACTCCATCATCATGTTGTCAGAGGGTCGACTTCTCAATCTTGGTAACGCAACCGGCCACCCATCATTTGTCATGAGCAACTCATTCACCAACCAGGTGTTGGCACAGATCGAGTTGTTCACCAAGAGGGATCAGTACTCCCTTGATGTGCACGTTCTTCCCAAGCACCTCGACGAAATGGTTGCTCGTCTGCATCTGGATGCACTCGGCGTTCACCTCACCGAACTATCCAAGCCTCAGGCTGAGTACCTTGGTGTTGACGTATCCGGCCCCTACAAGCCGGATCACTACCGCTACTAAGCGAACGAGCAAGTCACTGCTTAACAAGTTGGGCCCGCCTCGGTCAATGGGGCGGGCCCGGCCCCTTTTTTGAACGGATCCGGATCCCAATGGGACGGACTTATGGGTCTTCGCCACGAAGGAATACACCGTATTTCCCTTATTTGATGAGGTGATTTATGAGGTGATTCGCAGGTCCTCGTGCAGGAGGCCCTCAAGGGTGACACCATAGGGGCATGACAATGTCACCAGGTGGAGCCTTCGGCTCCCACGAGCTGCCGCCTTTGACCCGTGGTCGAGTGCTTGTGGTCGATGATGATCTGGCACTGGCAGAAATGTTGGGCATCGTGTTGCGCGGCGAGGGATTCGAGCCGGTTTTCTGCTCCGACGGCTCCGAGGCATTGCGTGTATTCCGTGATTCGCGTCCGGACATTGTGCTCCTTGACCTGATGTTGCCCGGTCGTGATGGCGTTGAGGTGTGCAGGTTGATCAGGGCGGAATCGGGAACTCCAATAGTTATGCTGACGGCCAAGAGTGACACCGTCGATGTCGTGGTCGGCTTGGAATCCGGTGCAGATGACTACATCGTTAAGCCTTTTAAGCCAAAAGAACTTGTTGCCAGAATCAGGGCTCGCATGCGACGCAATGATGATGTCGCAATTCAAGAGCTTGAGATTTCCGATGTCACCATCGATGTCACTGGGCACACGGTGCGCAGGGGCGACGAAGTCCTCGCGCTCACGCCGCTGGAGTTCGATCTGCTCGTGTGTCTGGCTCGCAAGCCAGGGCAGGTTTTTTCCCGAGAAGCGCTGCTCGAAGAAGTATGGGGCTACCGCCATTCGGCGGATACGCGTCTAGTGAATGTCCACGTGCAGCGTTTGAGAGCCAAGATTGAACATGACCCCGAACGGCCTGACATCGTTCTTACCGTTCGCGGCGTAGGTTACAAAGCTGGACCGATGTAGTTCGTGTACTTTCACTAGGCGATACACGATGATCATTTTCAGGGCGATTTTTAGTCCGTTTCGGGCACTGCGCAGACTGTGGCGCAGATCTCTACTTTTCCGAGTGACTATGTCCACGTTGATTTTGAGTTCGATCGTTGTCACCGTGTTGGGGTTCTCTCTATTGTCACGGGTAACAACCGGTCTCTTAGATGCGAAGGAAACGGCCTCGGTGGGAGAGGCATCAGCAGGTTTAGGTGAAGCACAGCGATTACTCGATGCAGCTAACACGGGTCCGGCCACCCCGTCACCATCTCGCTTGGTCGATAGCGTCATCACGACGTTAGGTTCGAGGTCGGGTTCGCCGGCGACATTTGAGGTGCTGCTGCTTTCATCCAATGGGGACGATGATGCTCCAGAGCGCGGAACAAACCTAGTAGCAGTTTCTAGTATCCCAATCGAATTGAGGGATTCGATTCAAGGGACCCAGCGCCAATCGTGGACGTTCGCGCCGATCGTGTTTCTTGACGGTCGAAGTGTCCCAGGTTTGATCGTTGGGGCGCCACTGACCGTTCCCACCGTGGGACCCTATGAGTTGTACTACCTATTCCCACTCGCCCAGGAGCAGGAAACCCTTGATCTAGTCTCAAGCTCCGTTGTGGGCACCGGAATCGTCTTGGTGCTTTTAGTCGCGATTGTGACTTTGCTCGTAACGCGTCAGGTAGTGGTTCCCGTTCGGGAGGCGGCCCGAATCGCACGACGCTTCGCTTCGGGCAAGTTGTCAGAGCGCATGCAGGTCAAGAAGGAAGACGACCTCGCGCAATTGGCTCAATCCTTTAATGAGATGGCAAAAAATCTAGCTACACAAATTCGCCAGCTTGAAGAGTTGTCACTGGTGCAACAGCGATTCGTGTCGGATGTTTCACATGAACTTCGAACTCCACTGACAACGATTCGCATGGCAGCTGATGTTATGTACGAGGATAGAAGTCAATTTGACCCAGCAACGTCGCGCTCTGTGGAGTTATTGCAAAACCAACTCGATCGATTCGAGGCATTGCTGGTGGATTTGCTAGAGATCAGCAGGTTTGATGCTGGCGCAGCTGTCTTGGACCTTGAGCGCATCGACTTGGTGCCACTCATTGAACGGGTAATCACAAGCACTGAGCCACTCGCTGAGCGCAATAATCTCAGGGTGCGTTTCGCTGCATATGAAAGGCCGTGTCTTGTCGAGTGTGATCCTCGTCGTATTGATCGGGTGGTGCGGAACTTGGTCGACAACGCGATTGAACATGCCAATGAAGTTGGGGTATCCGTCGAATTAGCAGGCAATGAATCGGCGGTCTCTTTAACGGTTCGAGATTATGGCGTCGGCCTGCACCCGGGAGAAGCAAGTTTGGTTTTCAGTCGATTCTGGCGAGCAGATAAAGCACGTGCGCGAACCACCGGTGGCACTGGACTGGGGCTTGCCATCGCACTAGAAGACACTCGACTGCATGCGGGATGGTTGGAGGCTTGGGGTGAACCCGGCATTGGTGCTTGTTTCCGCTTAACGCTGCCCCGTCAGGCGGGTGCAACAATCTATTCGCCCGCATTGGCGCTCGGGGATGAACGCGATGATCGCGATGATCGCGATGATCGCGATCATCAATCGCGTCGTGATGACACGTCCTCTCTGCGGATGCATACCGTGAATGATTTCAATCACCTGGGGGAGCCGCCATGGATGAGGAGTGAGATGTGATGATTTTGTCCCGTTCCGTGGCGCAGCGACTCATCATGCTCGGATTCTTGTTGGCCCTTCTCTCGTCATGCTCGAATGTTCCTACCTCGTTGGTCGCGCAAGTTCCCACCGCGGGTCCTGTTGAGCAAGGTCAACTAGTTGCCAACAACAGTGCCGACCAATTTATTAGGGTCATCGCCCGTCCACCCCGGGAAGGAATGAACCCAACGGAAATTGTGCAGGGATTCCTTGAAGCATCTGCATCATTTGACAGCGATCATGCGGTTGCGCGGAGCTACTTAACATCTGAAGCGGCCACAACGTGGGACCCGTCCGCAGGTGTTGCTGTCTACGAAGGTGCGCCGACCCTGGTGGAAGCAGGTTCAGCGGTATTGATGAGTTCAACATTGACCGGACGTATCTCGGATATCGGCAGGTTTGCTGTTGAGCCTGTGGGTACAGAGTTGCGAACAAGTTTCTTTCTGACTCAACGTGGCGGGGAATGGCGCATCAATCGTGCACCTGAAGGCTTGCTGCTTTCTTCCTTTGATGTGAACCGTGCATACCGCAGTTATTCGGTGTATTTTTTCAATCCCAGTTTCGAAACCTTGGTTCCTGATCCCCGACTCATCCCAGTGATTGGCCCGGCTCTTGCGACCACATTGGTGCAACGTTTGCTCGAAGGTCCCAACGCGTGGCTGCGACCCGCGGTGCGAACTGGATTCCCTGAAGGGGTTCAACTTGAAGTAGAAGCTGTGCCGATTGAAAACGGCATTGCTCGCGTGAGCCTGCCGCAGGCGACCGAATTCTCTTCAGACGCAGCCAGGATTGCCATGTCACAACAAATTGTGTGGACTTTGCGCCAGCTCCCGGAGATTCAGGCGGTGGAAGTGCTCGCGGGCGGCGCACCGCTGGTGGTCCCTGGCGTGCAAAGTCCACAGTCCCGTGATGCGTGGCCTTCGGTTGATCCAAGTGGACTTCCCCGAAACGCAAATGGATATGTCTCGACCAGCACTGGTGTTATCCGACTGACGCCTGAAGGAAACTTTGGGGTAGCGGGCGCCTTTGGAATACAAGACTTGGGTCTTGTCATGATGACGGTCTCACGTGACGGAAGTCGAATGGCGGGCCTGAATGGCGACGGGGAAATGCTCACGTCACGGCTACTGGTTGGCTCGACCGCTCAAGCGCAGCCTGAAGCAGACAGCTCTCGTTCCGTCGCATTCGATGGCGCGGTCAATACTTGGTTTGTCGATGCACTAGGTGTGCTCTATTCGATTGGCCCATCCGGGCAAAGGTTTCCCATTGAAGTGCAGGGGCTAGCGGATGAAGACACGCTTCTTGGAGTATTTCCATCTCGAGACAGTTCGCGTGCAGCGTTAATTGTTGATCGAGGTGCGGGTTCCGTTGTTCTACTTGCACGAGTGACGCGCCCGTCAAGCGTGAATATCACCAAGATCGTTCTTGAAGAGCCAATTCGGGTTGAATCGCGGCTCACGGATGTTGTAAGCCTTGCGTGGTCAAGTTCGAACACGATCGCACTTATTGGTAGCGAGAGTGCTGGTGCGTTGCAGGTTTTTGAAGTTGACCTCGCCAGAGGTGAGGTGTCAGCACAAGGTGCACCTGAGGATCCGGTGTCGATTGCTGCAGCCCCAGGCCTGCCCACGTTAGTTGCGGCTGCTGATGGTTTGGTTTATGAGAACTCATCGGGGACTTGGCTACAACGGGTCCGGGGAGTCACCGCGAGCTACCCTGGCTAAGGCCTGCCCCTAGCGTTTACGGGCACCCGCGATCGCGGCCACTCCGACAATCTGCACACCTGCCTGCATGAGAGTCATGGCGGCCTCCTTCAATGTGGACCCGGTTGTTGTTACATCGTCAAAAATAATGATGGGGTTCGCCTTCTTGATTAGTCGCTGCGTAGTTGGTGTAATGGCAAATGCATCCTGGACTTCACGTAATCGAGAACGTGAATCTAATGCCTTCGAGTGTCCCGCGGTCCGATTGTCGGTCAGCATGTGCTCAACAACATGACCTCGCTTGATCAAGTTCCTCGAAATAAGCTCCATCGCGTCAAAACCTCTACGTCGAATCGCTGCGCTGCGGGTTGGGATGGGGGTAAGAGTTGCTTTCGGCACGCCGGACGTGGAAAGTTCATCAAGGGCACTTTCGAGGTATCTGGACAGGACGGGCGCCAAAGCAGGAACATGTGCGTCCTTGTAACTGTAAATGAGTGTGCTCATGGGCGGCGCGTACACGCAGGCGACCGCGAGTGGGATTCTTAGACCCTCTTGGATCTCATCAAAACGAAAATCTCGAGCGATGTGCGAGTGTCCTTTGATGTGCGCATCGCACTCAGGGCAGAGAATTGTTCCGCCCTCATTGCAGCCGACGCATCGTCGACCTAAAACCAAGTCGGCGATATCGCTCAGGATTCCAGGTTTCATTCCAGGGTTGATTTCAAGCTTAATTCTCTGCATGAACCCGTTCTACAGGCTAAGGGATCGGGTCAAAAGGGGCTCGTTGGGCACTGTGGAAATCCGGTCGCCGGCCGAAAATGGTGGGCAACTACGATGGCGGTGCTGTCTTTATCTAATCGTTATTTGTGGAAGGTTCAATTGTGGGAGTTCTTGACAAGATCCTTCGGGCGGGAGAAGGCAAAGTCCTTCGAAAGTTAGAGGGAATCTCGCGGGCCGTTAATGCCATAGAAGCCGACTTTGTTGACCTCACAGATGACGAACTCAAGGCGCTAACCGCAGAGTTCAGGGAACGATATGCCGCGGGAGAGTCTCTTGATGACCTGATGCCCGAGGCCTTTGCCACGGTCCGTGAGGCTTCCAAGCGAACATTGGGTCAGCGCCACTACGACGTCCAGATCATGGGCGGTGCGGCACTGCACCTCGGGAACATCGCAGAAATGCGAACGGGTGAAGGCAAGACCCTAGTTGCTACCTTGCCCGCATACCTCAATGCGATTTCAGGCAAAGGCGTACACGTTGTCACGGTGAATGATTACTTGGCTGAACGTGACTCCGAATGGATGGGTCGAGTTCACAGGTTCCTCGGGTTAAGTGTCGGAACGATTCTGAACAACATGTCCTCGGCACAGCGTCGCGAAGCCTACGCCGCGGACATAACCTACGGCACAAACAACGAATTTGGCTTCGATTATTTGCGTGACAACATGGCGTGGAGCGCCGAAGAAATGGTCCAGCGCGGCCACAATTTTGCAATCGTTGATGAGGTCGACTCCATTCTGATCGATGAGGCCCGAACACCCCTGATCATCAGTGGCCCTGCAGACCAAGCGACAGACTGGTACGCGGAGTTTGCACGCATTGCGCGCAAACTCAACAGGGATGAGCACTACGAAGTTGATGAAAAGAAGAAGACCGTTGGTGTTCTTGAGTCAGCCATCGATGTCGTCGAAGATGAACTCGGAATTGACAATCTTTACGACACAGTGAACACCCCACTGGTTGGATACCTGAATAATTCAATTCGCGCTAAAGAGCTATTCCGCAAAGATCGTGACTACGTTGTCATGGACGGCGAAGTAATCATCGTTGACGAGCACACTGGGCGAATTCTTAAAGGTCGCCGGTACAACGAAGGCCTCCATCAGTCGATTGAGGCCAAAGAGGGCGTTGAAATTAAGGCTGAAAACCAAACACTTGCAACAGTGACATTGCAAAATTTCTTCCGCTTGTACGACAAACTCGGTGGCATGACGGGTACCGCCATGACCGAGGCCTCCGAGTTCAACCAGATTTACGATTTGGGCGTTGTCCCTATTCCAACCAATCGTGACATGGTTCGTATCGACAATCCTGACCTCATCTTCCGCACGGCCCAAGCGAAGCATGATGCAGTTCTAGCCGACATCATTGAACGTCATGCAACAGGCCAACCCATTTTGATTGGCACCACGAGCGTTGATAAATCTGAAGAACTTTCAGCAATGTTGAAAAAGAATGGCATCCCGCACGAGGTACTCAACGCCAAGCAGCATGAGCGTGAAGCCGCCATTGTCGCGATGGCGGGGCGCAAGGGCGCCGTGACGGTGGCGACCAATATGGCCGGTCGTGGAACCGACATCATGCTGGGTGGAAACTCTGAATCACTTGCGGCCATGGATCTGACCCGCAAGGGGATAGATCCTGTTGAGGATCCAGAAGGCTATGAAATGGCCTGGAAGCCTGCGTTGGCTGCCGCTGAGGCCGCGGTGCGCAAAGAACATGAAGAAGTGGTGGACCTTGGTGGTCTCTACGTTTTGAGCACTGAGCGCCACGAGTCCCGTCGCATTGACAACCAATTCCGTGGGCGTTCAGGGCGCCAAGGTGACCCAGGAGAATCGCAGTTCTATCTGTCACTCGAAGACGACCTGATGCGTTTGTTTAAAGCCGATATGGTCGATGCATTCCTACGCCGGTTCAATGTGCCTGACGACGTTCCCATTGAAGCAAAAATGGTTTCTAATGCAATTCGTTCTGCTCAGAGCCAAGTTGAATCCCAAAACTTTGAAATTCGTAAGGATGTTCTCAAGTACGACGATGTGCTTAATCGCCAGCGTCTCGTTATTTACGATGAACGACGTCGTGTGCTCCAAGGTGAGAATATTGAGGAGCAGGTTCGCACTTTCATCGCGGATACGATTAAGGGATATGTGACCGCTGCTACGGCTGAGGGTTACCCGGAGTCATGGGATCTTGATCGCATGTGGGAGGCGCTACGCCAGCTTTACCCTGTTCATGCCTCCTTAGATGACATCATTGAAGAGTCCGGCGGCTCAGTCAGTGGCTTGAGCTCTGACCTTCTGACAGCCGAGCTCGTGTCCGATGCTGAGCAGGCTTATGACAAGCGAGAAGAGGAATTAGGGGAGGAGGTAACTCGCGAACTAGAACGCCGCGTCATTCTCTCTGTGCTTGATCGCAAGTGGCGTGAGCATCTCTATGAAATGGATTATTTGCGGGATGGAATTGGGTTGCGCGCGATGGCTCAGCGTGATCCGCTGATCGAATACCAGCGTGAAGGATTTGATTTATTCACGGCCATGATGGATTCCATCAAAGAGGAAACGGTCGGATACCTGTTCCATGTTGAGGTGCAGGTGAAGCCAGAGGTATCCGAGGAAACCGCTGAAGCTATCGACTCACTGGTTGATGCGTCCGCGGTGTCGGGTGTGGCTCCGCAAATCGCCGCTAAAGGTTTGGCGCCTGAGCGACCACAACATTTGGAATACTCAGCTCCCGATGAAGACGGCGGTGTTGTCCACGGTGACATCGACACCCGTGAAGGTGCATTCATTGAGGTAAATGAGAATGCGTCTCGTGCCGAACGTCGTCGTGCTGAGAGGGCAAATCGCAAACTGAGGGGCTAGCGCATTTCAATTGCGGTAAGCAACCATTGGGAGCCACGGGCCTCCATACGCATTGCAATAGCGTGCGAGCGTGCAGTTCCCACGAGGACAGCGCTGGTTTCAAATATGCCAGGGGCAACCTGCATTGCTCGCACGGCGCGTACTTTGCGCAGACGCGAGAGTCCTTTTTGGGACCGTGTTGCTGGGTGTCGGGCGTAGCTTTGCCCCCGCAGCCCAAGGGTTGCCAGTCGACCTCGACTTACCCATTTGTTGAGTTGGGCGGCCGGGCGTTCGCCGCAGCCGACCTCAAAAACCATGCGAGCCATGGTGCTGGCAAAAACCATGGGGTGAGGAAGCGAGACGATCTCTCCCTGGTCATTGATCACTTCAATGTGGCTTGGCATTCCGGAAGAACCCTGTTGCGACTCGTGCCCCACGGATTGAGTGGGACGCATGGCAGGCACGCCAGGTGCGATCTGCCACTGGAGGGCCAGGGGGATTTGCTGGGATTCTTGATGGGATTCCGTGGCGTCTCCCCGAACTATCGTGAGATGGCGCTCAGTGGTGCTTTCCAATGAGTTGATCACATGGTGCGCACGGCCAGCACCATGAGCGAGGTCAGTAATGGCTCGAAAATTTTTCGCGCTCTCGTGCTGGTTGCAGGTGAATTACGGAGATTCCAAAACAATGACAGTGTCGCCAACGTCAGCCCACTTATAAAGCTTTTTCGCATCAGGGGCCGCCATGCGTACGCAGCCGCCAGTGGCAATGGGTAGACCCAGTTGATCTTCGGCGTGCATCATGGAGCCGTCGTAGTACTTGGGAATACTGTGGAATCCGATGGCCGTCTTGCCATCCATGCCAAATGCGAAGCGGGTCATGTGATCGAAGGTCACTTTGGAATTCGGATTGCCACTGCGAGGTGATTGGGAAAATACTTTGTACTCCCCAGCAACCGGTCGATCCCAGCGTCCAACAACGGGGAAGCGGTAGACGACTTCATTGTTTTCATCCATGGCCCAAACGGTCATGAGCGCTTTGTCGTAAACGATTCGCCGACCGGTGTTTTCATCCAGCGGCATTGCAGGAATGTTCTTCGCCTTGCGCTCACGTGTGGCTGGCTTGGGTGCTTTGGGCTTCTGGCGGGTAGATGCCACCTGAATGACTGCTGGGCTTGAGTCCGCTGGGCTTGCGGCGCTGTCTGAGGGACTTGGCTCCGGGGTTGAGTCCGGGGTTGAGTCCGGGGTTAAATCTAGTGTTGAGTTTGGAGTGGCCTCAGGGGAAGGCTCAATGGCTGCAGCACTCGAGGTAGAGGTGTCCCGTGCTAACCCAATTGCGCCTCCAATGAGCAGGCTCACCGAAAGCAGCGCCACGATGGCAATGGGTGTCTTGCGCGACAGCCTCGATAAGTGCGATAACACTGAGCCGCGCGAGAAACTAGAAGGGAAGTCCATTCTCCAATCATGACATAGAGGCGGACAATTTCGCGGGAGGGGACAAATCCCAGTGGCGGCGTGCAAGAATGCCCGTGTGTGTGCTCAACTCCCATCTGGTGCGAAAGCCAAAGAGCTCAATCAAGGAAGTGGTCGTGGAACGACTGAGTAGTCTCGATGCCTCTTTTCTCTACATCGAGACGGAAGAAGCGCCCCTCAACGTGGGAACGGTGTCGATTTTTGAGCCGGCTGAGGGAGGGCTCGACCACGAAAAACTGGTGAATTTGATTCGTCGGAGGCTGGCATTCGTGCCTCGGTACAGGCAACGGGTCAAGGATGTTCCTTTCGGTTTTTTTCGGCCCATGTGGGTGGACGACACCTCATTTGACGTGTCCTTCCATGTTCGACGCTCGGCTTTGCCAAAACCAGGATCACCCGCTCAACTGGATGAACTCGTGGCCCGACTAATGAGTCGACCGCTGGATCGCAGTAGGCCATTGTGGGAGATGTATCTGATCGAAGGCCTTGAGCAGGGCAGGCTTGCCATCGTGACCAAGAGCCATGAAGCCTTGGTCGATGGTCTGGCAGCACTCGATATTTCGCAGGTGATTCTCGATTCCCAAGAGCATGCACCTGCAGGACCGCCAGACTCATGGCGTCCGCACCCTGAGCCCAGTTCCATTGAACTCGTCAGCGCGAGCGTCACTGAAGTGCTGACCCACCCTGCGGCGGCTGCGGAGATGGCCGTTGATACCGCGCGCGATGCGGTGTCGGGAGTTCACTCGATCATGACAAATGCGGTCACTTCGTCAGTTGAGGCAGCAAGTGGGCTCGTGTCTCTTGCTCGATTTGGTGCAAAGTCACCACTTAAAGCCAAGCTCGGGGCGCAACGCAGATTCAGTTCCGTTGACCTTGAACTTGAATCGCTGAGAGCATTAAAGCGAGAAGCTGCAGAGATCAATATTGAGGCCAGCTTGAACGACGTCATTTTGACGGTAGTGACTGGAGCGCTGAGAACGTGGCTGATGCGACATGATGCAGCCAGCGCCCTGCATGAACGTTTCAGGGCACTCGTGCCGGTGTCAATGGATGACGCACTGACTAGCTCGCGCCTCAGTGAATACGTCGACCTCGACTCTCAGGGAAGAAACATCAACGCGTACTTGGTTGATCTCCCGGTGGGTGAATTTGATCCAGTGGACAGGCTGGTATCGGTTACCGAGCAAATGGCGGTACTTGATCCCAGCAACGAATTCATGGGCGCTGGCGCGCTGGTTGAGATTGCCGGATTCGGCCCGGCGACCTTGCACGCATTAGGGGCTCGAGTGGCATCGACACTGTCTCGCAGGGCCTACGACATCACCGTGACCAATGTTCCAGGTCCTCAACATGCGCTTTATGCCGCAGGGTCGCGCATGATTGCCACCTATCCGTGTGTCCCACTTGTACCGGGTCAAGTATTGAGTTTGGGGCTGACAAGTTATGACGGCGCACTCCATATCGGTCTCATGTCTGACCGGGATGCGGTCCGTGACCTTGATCGAATCTCTCGCGGCTTTGAAGAATCCCTCGTTGGACTCACCGCGGCTCTCAAACAGCGACGATTCCGACAGGGACCTCAATTGCGCGTGGTGAATTCATAATTGGAGCAACACAAAGTTAAGCGCGCCATTGTTGTTGGTGGCGGCGGCGTTTTAGGTGGAACGTGGGCAGTTGGTGCCCTTAAGGCACTTGAAGAGACGTTCGGGTTTCGGGCTGCTGAGGCCGACCTACTGGTAGGGACTTCTGCAGGGTCCGTATTGACCGCATTGGTGGCATGTGGTGTGAGTACCGAAGAACTGGTCACCCACTACAACAGCGAAAAAGTCATGAGTGGTCCGCTGATGGGATACAGCTGGGATCCAGTTCGAGCCACAGGCGGGGATCGGCCCGGTTCACCCCTGCGATGGCTGCCCGGTTCACCGGGACTACTTCGAGCTGGTTTATTCGGGTCGGGAGGCAGAATGCCTGTAACCGCCGTGCTCTCGGGGCTGTTGCCGGAAGGTGGCAAGAGTTTGGAGCGAGTGGGTCATTTGGTGGATGCGGTGGCGCCGCTCGGTGGCTGGGTTGAAACAGAAGGTGGCAAAGAATTGTGGATCGTTGCTATGGATTATCAGTCGGGTAAACGGATTGTCTTCGGCCGATCAGGCTCGCCGGTGGTGTCGTTGGCGGATGCCGTCATGGCATCGTGCGCGATACCCGGGTGGTTCACCCCAATTCACATTGATGGGCGCACCTATGTCGACGGCGGTGCAATTTCTGCGACGAGTGTTGACGTGGTGGTGGAATCTGGATGCGACGAAATCTACGTTTTGGCACCGATGGCAGCAACTGCATCAGATAATCCATCTGGAATTGGGGCAAAATTAGAACGGCGTTGGCGAGGTCAAGTGACCAAGACCGCGGTTGATGAAATTGCTTTGGTCAAGAGCCATGGTGCCCGTGTATTTTTTGCTAGCCCCACGCCTGAGGACCTCAATGCGATTGGAGCAAATTTGATGGACGCCTCACGTCGCCGCAATGTGTTAGCCACTTCTTTGCGCACGAGTCTCGCGACATGGGAAAGCAGCTGATTTAGCCCAATTGCTCACGAGCAACTTTCTCCTCGGCGTTGAGGTACCGCGAAGTTTGTTCGGCCGCCACTTTTTCAATTTTGCCACCAATAAATGGCACATTTGCGGTGAACTTTCCTGTTGTCGTGATGCTCGATTCATTGTCGCCGGCACGGTCAAGTTGCAGGCGCCCCTCGAACTTCATGGGACCAGAGAATTCAACGCTCACGGTGGCCGTTCGATGACCAGTTGAATCCGCTTCGGACCAATTTTGGGTCTCTGTGACAGTGATGGTTTCACCGACCAGTGATTTGGCAGGTGCTGGGAGATCTGCTGGTAGCACTCTGATGCTGATCAATGTGATGGGTCCGGGGAGCATGCCATCGATTCGAGCCTCGGCAGAAAGCGAACCTGTTGCCTCACATTTGGAAATGATGAATTCCTCGGTGGCCAAAAGGCTCATGAGGGCCTCGGGGGGCGCTGGAAAGTGCTGGGTATGGGTGAAGTCTGTTGCCATGGTGGTTCCACTCCTGATTACTGGGCGGGATTTGGTGAGGGGAGAAAAATTCGCCTGATTGGGTACTACCGTAGGGGAGTGAGCACGGATGTTGAACAATCCCCGGATCAATCGACTCTGGCGATAGTCCTCCGAAGACTGTATCGCGGTGTGGAATTCGCACTTTCCGACCCAGAAGTAACTGCTGATCTTATTGACTGGGCCACCGTACGCATGGTCGGCGAAGTCAAGGTCAGGGCTTGGACTCCTGAATCAGCCCATTATTCGGTCGTTGAAATAGTCACCGATGACATGCCGTTCCTGGTGGATTCGGTGACCGCGGAGCTCTCTCGCCAAGGGCGAGATATTCAACTCGTTGCGCATCCTCAACTTGCCGTATCGAGGGTGGGTGGAGTGCTGACGCAGGTTCATGATCTGGACGTTGACGAAATTCGTTCCGGGATGATCGCCGAATCGTGGATGCATATCCACGTGGATAGAGACTTCGTCACAGATGACCTATCCACGCTAGTTAACGGTGTTAAGAATGTGCTTTCCGATGTAAAGAAAGCAGTCGAAGACTGGGCGGCCATGCGCACAAAAGCGGTGGAGATATCCGGAGACCTGCGTCGTCATGCACCACAAGGGATCAACACTGCCGAATTGGATGAGGCCGTGTCACTTTTGGACTGGTTAACACAAGACAGCTTCACTTTCATCGGGTACCGCGAGTATCGCTTGATCATGGTTGAGGGTGAAGATGCTCTAGAACCGATTCCGCAAACGGGACTTGGCATATTGCGTGATTCAGCAGAAAACAAGGTTCCATCGAAAAGTTTTGGTATTTTGACTCCCGCTGTACGGGCCAAAGCGCGGGACAAAGAATTGCTTGTGCTGAGCAAAGCGAATTCCCGTTCAACTGTCCACCGACCTGCCTATCTTGACTACGTCGGGGTAAAGACATTTGATGCAAGCGGCGATGTCATCGGAGAGAGAAGATTCTTAGGGCTATATGCCGCCAGGGCGTATACCGATAGCGTGGCCGATATTCCAGTCTTGCGCGAAAAGTACCGAACAATAGAGCGTGATCTTGACTATGTTCAAGGTTCGCATAGTGCAAAGGACCTAGAGCAGTTCATTGACACGTACCCCAGAGACGAATTATTTCAAGCAACTATCCCCGAGTTGGAAGATGTTGCGCGCTCTGTGCTTGCATTGCAGGAGCGCAGGCAAACCAGGCTGTACCTGAGATACGACCCATATGGTCGTTTTATATCAGCCCTGGTCTATTTCCCGAGGGATCGATACACGACCACGGTGCGATTGCGCCTTGAGGCAATCTTGCGTGACACATTTGGGGGAGTCAGCGTTGATTACTCAGCACGTGTCACCGAATCGGTTCTCGCCCGACTGCACTATGTGGTGCACGTAGAGGCCGGTGAGGACATTCCTCAAATAGACGTCAAAGAGCTTGAAAGCAGGCTGGCTGAAGCAACCCGAAGTTGGCAGGATGAATACCAAGCCCTGCTTGTCGAATCAGGAGATACGAATCTCATTCCTGCCTATTTGGATGCTTTTCCCGAGTCGTACAAAGAAGATTTTGATCCCACTATTGGCGTGGCTGACACGTTAACGCTCGAGGTGCTGCAGCCGGATTCCTTGGCGCTGAGTCTGTATGCCCCGTTTGTCACGGATTCCCGTGAACTGAGGTTCAAGGTTATTCGCGCGGGAGCTGCCATGTCGTTGACGCGGATCTTGCCCATTCTGGAGCGCTTAGGCGTTGATGTGCTTGACGAACATCCCTATGAAATTGAACGTAAAGATCAATCGACCGCTTGGATTTTAGACTTTGGCATTGTTTTGCCTCAAGGTGAAATCTATAGCCCCGATACTCTCTTTGAGCGTTTTCAAGATGCATTTCGCGCATCGTGGCATGAGGACATGGAAACGGACTTTTTCAACTCGTTAATTATCACCGCTGGTTTGACATGGCGAGATTGCACGATTATCAGGGCATACGCACGGTACATGCGACAGATTGGTTCGACCTTTGGGCAGGGCTACATCGAATCAGTCCTTCTGGGGAATAGTGTGGTGGCTCGACTGCTCATTGAATATTTCCGCGTGCGTTTTGATCCTGATTTCCGTGGTGACAGGGATGCGGAGTGCGTGAGTGCCAGTGAGCAATTTGAAGATTGTTTGACGCGGGTGCCGTCCCTGGATCATGATCGAATTCTGCGTTTGTTCTGGGAAATGATTTCAGCTACGACCAGAACGAATTTCTATCAAAACGGAACAACAATTGCGTTCAAACTTGAACCTGCGTTGATTGCCGAGACTCCGTTGCCGCGCCCCGCCCATGAAGTTTGGGTGTACTCACCACATGTCGAAGGTGTGCACCTGCGTTTTGGTGCTGTGGCCCGTGGAGGGCTTCGCTGGAGCGATCGGCGGGAAGACTTCCGCACTGAAATCCTTGGGTTGGTAAAAGCACAAGAAGTAAAGAACGCGGTCATCGTTCCCGTGGGCGCGAAAGGCGGCTTCTTCGCCAAAAAACTACCTGACCCTGCTGTTGATCGTGACGCGTGGCTCCATACAGGTATTGCTGCCTACCAAGACTTCATCAGGGCGCTGTTGTCAGTCACCGATAATTTGGTTGATGGAGTCGTTGTTCCACCCGCGCGGGTAGTTCGTCATGACTCTGATGACACCTACTTGGTGGTGGCGGCCGATAAAGGCACGGCAACGTTCTCTGACATCGCTAATGCAATTGCGATTGATGAGGGTTTCTGGCTGGGGGACGCCTTCGCATCCGGTGGATCTGCAGGATATGACCACAAAGGCATGGGGATCACGGCCAAAGGAGCATGGGAGTCGGTAAAGCGTCATTTCCTTGAAATGGACATAGACGTACAGTCAGAAAACTTCACCGTTATCGGCATCGGAGACATGAGTGGTGATGTGTTTGGCAATGGCATGCTTCTGAGCCGTCATATTCGTTTGCTCGCTGCCTTTGATCACAGAAATATTTTCATTGATCCCAATCCCGACGCAATAACAAGTTTCGAGGAACGCTCGCGACTGTTCGGATTGCAAGGGTCGTCGTGGATCGATTACAACCCAGAGTTGATCTCGGCCGGAGGCGGAGTTTTCGCCCGAAATGCCAAGTCGATTAGCTTGACCCAAGAAATTCGCGATGCTCTCGATATCGAAGATGCTCAGCAATCATGCACTCCGGACCAGCTCATAACGGCAATCTTGAAGGCCCCCGCGCAGTTATTGTGGAATGGCGGGATCGGCACCTACGTCAAGGCAAGCACTGAAACGAATGTTGACGTGGGTGACAAAAATAATGACGCTATTCGCATCAATGGGACAGATTTGCGAGCCCAGGTTGTGGGTGAAGGTGGAAACCTTGGTTTCACCCAACTTGGCAGAGTTGAAGCTGCTCGCAGGGGAGTGCGCATCAACACGGATGCTATTGATAATTCTGCAGGTGTCGACACCTCTGACCATGAGGTCAATGTGAAAATCCTTTTCGCGCCCCTCATTGCTTCTGGTGAAATGTCCATTGAGCAGCGCAACTCATTGCTCCATGAAATGACTGATTCCGTTGCCTCCCATGTATTACGCGACAATTTTGATCAAAATGTTGTCCTTTCCAATGCGCGAGCAGGAGCCATTCGTTTGCTCAACGTGCACCAGCGAATGATTAAAGAGTTGGAACGATTGGGGTTGCTAAATCGCGCACTCGAGTTTTTGCCCGATGACGAAGAGTTTGCCACTCGAAAAGCTGCGGGGGTTGGTTTGACTTCTCCTGAGCTAGCGGTGCTTTTGGCATATGCGAAAATCCAAGTCTTGCAAGAGTTGAATGCAACAGATCTTGGCCTCAACCCTTGGTGTGAACACATTGTGGTGAACTATTTCCCTGAAAGGCTCTCACCTGAGTTTGATGCACAAATTTTCAGCCACCCATTGCGAGGCCCTATCGCGAACACAGTTATTGCCAACGACCTCATCAACATCGGTGGGATCTCATTTGTATTTAGAGCATTAGAAGAAACTGGTGCGAACACCGTTGAAGTGGTCAAGGCGGCCCTTGCATCGCTGGAGATTTTTGGCATCAGAAAGACTTGGGAGTGGATTACCTCGTTGCCGACCACCGTGCCGGTTAGCGCTCGGATCGCACTTCACCTTGAAGTGCGCAGACTCTTGGACCGTGCTGTGCGCTGGTTCCTGCAGAATCGCGGCGCAGGTATTGACATAGTTAATGAAATTGATGCATATGGCGCACTTGTGAACGAATACTCGCAAGTTATTTCGAGTGCTCTCAAAGGCCAGGAGTCTGAACGCTTCCTGCGAATGGCACAACGATTCATTGACGCTGGTGCGCCAGAAGACTTGGCACGTTCTGCCGCCAGCGGACTGGACGTGTTTAGTCTGCTGGACATCGCAGAAATTTCTTTTGCAACGAGCATGAGCATGCCCAATGTCATTGAGATGTACTTCACGCTGTCGGAACGTTTCGACGTGGACAAATTGCTCGTCAGTATCACTCAATTAGAGCGCGGAGATCGGTGGACGGCGCTAGCACGACAGGCAATGCGAACGGATCTATATGCGGTCATCGCGGAATTAACCAGCAAAGTAATTACCACCACAGGTGAGGGAAGTGTCTCGAGTCGAGTACATGAATGGGAACTATCCCGCATTGAGGGCATCTCGCGTACTCGAAGCACCCTCGATGAAATTTTCAGCGTTGATGAATTGGATTTGGCCACTCTCTCCGTAGGCTTACGAGTGCTGCGCAACCTCGTGGCGCAGGCGAATTGATGGTGGCGAAATGACGGTGGTGAAGTGATGCGCAGCGATCGGTACAGCAGGCATAGGCGTATCCCTGAGATTGGAAGCATTGGTCAAGAGCGAATATCAGCGGCTTCTGTTCTTGTTGTTGGCTCTGGCGGCCTAGGTTCACCTGCACTGATGTACTTGGCCGCAGCGGGTGTGGGAAAAATTGGAATTGTAGATTTTGATGTTGTCGACCTCACAAATTTGCAGCGCCAGGTCATATTCTCTGAGGCCGCTCTCGGGTTGCCAAAAGCGCACGAAGCTGCGCGAAGAGTGCAGGAGTTGAACTCAACGGTCAACGTTGAGGCACACAATCAGCTTCTCACCTCAAGCAATGCTCGCGCGATCATCGCGGGTTATGACATCGTGATAGACGCAACCGACAACTTTGCAACTCGCTATTTAATTAACGATGCCTGCATCCTTGAGGGAATTCCTTGCGTTTGGGCTTCCATACTGAGATTTGATGGCCAAATCTCAGTGTTTGGACTCGACCACGGCCCCTGCTACAGGTGCGTATTCCCTGAGCCCCCAACGCCGGGCAGCGTTCCCAGTTGCAGTGACGCGGGCGTGCTCGGCGCAATGTGTGGAGTGATCGGCTCCATGCAAGCCGTCGAGGCGCTGAAACTCATTGTGGGAGTAGGTGAACCGCTTGCGGGGGTCATGGGTATCTATGACTCACTGAGTGCGTCCTTGAGCAAGGTTCCCATCAGGAGGAACACGCTGTGCGCGGTGTGCGGCGACCAACCGAGTGTGACCGAGCTAATCGACTACACCTTGTGGTGCTCGGCGAGTGATTTGTCCTTGCGCCAAAGTGAGCTTGAAGCATTATTGGCCGAGCGTGATGCTGGAC
>Ga0181562_10000205_pt1 | contig 46416 bp, 30 predicted proteins | sample 011ome_26_FD_139344 | JGI IMG/M metagenome (GOLD analysis project Ga0181562, IMG submission 139344) | Coastal salt marsh microbial communities from the Groves Creek Marsh, Skidaway Island, Georgia - 011511BT metaG (megahit assembly) | ecosystem: Environmental > Aquatic > Marine > Intertidal...
CCAATCACCACTCGTGCCCTACGCACCCTCACACGCCGTCCTCCGTCGCTCTCACGCGCGCGAATGCCTCAACGCTATCTATCCAACCGCGCGATATCTCGCCAATGGCGCTGGCGTCGGTGCTCACGTCGCCGTCGTCCACCTCGCCGTCGTCCACCTCGCGCGTGCGATCGGGTGCAAAACACGCGCGCTCGACTCTTCGCACGTCGTCGCGCGTCGCCGCGTGTCGTGCGTCGTCGTGCGTCGTCCTCGTCGCGCTCTGCCGACGCCTAACGAGCGATCGCGGGATCGTGACGCGGATTGGCGTGTGATCGGGGGCGAGGATAGTCATAGTGTACATGTGCGCATATCTATGTATGAGTTTTATATGTACGATGTACATACATTAATTTGTAATATACTAGATGTTGCATGTTTTGCGACTTGGGTGTATGGACGGGTGGTTTTTATTATTATTATTAACGGATGATTGGATGAATTGTGGGATAGTACGAGGAGGACGCGGCGTCCCGCGCACTTCGCGACGCGGCGCACGTCGCGATGGCGACGACGACGACGACGCGCGCGACGCCGGTGGTCGGGCGCGGATGGCGTTCGCGACGACGCTCGTCGTCGCGGCGCCCGTGGTCGTGGTCGTCGTCGTCGCGCGCGATTGCGGATGGTGTCGATGGTGTCGATGGGTTGTTGGCGCTGGAGGATGATGCGGTGCGCGCGCGCGCGCGAGCGATGACGCGCGGCGATGGTGGTGGCGCTCGTGAGGGTCATGGTAGTAATAGAAACGTGGTGACGTATTCGCCCAAGGTGTTCGTGCCGGTGACGAAGACGTGTAGGGACTCGTGCGGATATTGCGCGTTTGTGGAGGCGCCGTCGCGGACGCGGCGGGCAAACTACATGACTTTGGAGGAAATTGTGAACGTCGCTCGCGCGGGTGCGCGCGCGGGTGCGACGGAGTGTTTGTTGACATTAGGGGATCGACCTGAGGCGAAGTATGACGAGGTGCGAGAGGAGTTGAAGGAGATTTTTGGTGGACGCGAAGACGGGTCCACGGCGGAGTACGTAGCGCTAGCGGCCGACGCCGTGCTCAAAGAGACTGGGTTGATTCCGCACGTCAATGCGGGGATATTGACCAGAGATGAGCTTCGAGCGTTGCGACGTGTGAGTGCATCGCAGGGGCTGATGTTGGAAACCACGAGCGAGCGGTTGTTGCTTCCGGGAGAAGCGCACTTTGAGTGCGACACGAAAAAGCCGCGGGCGCGGTTGCGCGCCATCGAGCTCGCGGGCGAGGAGCGCATTCCTTTCACCTCTGGCTTACTCGTCGGCATTGGGGAAACTCGACGCGAAAGAATTGAGTCGTTATTTGCGCTCAAGCGCTTGCACGATAAATATGGGCACATTCAAGAGCTCATTATTCAAAACTTTTTGAGCAAACCAAACACGGCGATGGCGTCGCACCCAGACTGCCCGCTCGAAGAGTTGACGTGGACTGTCGCCATGGCGCGCGTGATTTTTGGCGCTGAAATGGTGATTCAAGCGCCACCAAATTTGACTCCTGGGCAAGAAGACGGCTGGCGCGCGCTTCTGCGTTCAGGGTTGAATGATTGGGGTGGTATTTCACCCGGAGTGACGCCCGATTTCGTCAACGCCGAAGCGCCGTGGCCGCACGTCGAAGAGCTCGCTCGGGTGTGTCACGACGAAGGCTACACGCTCGTGCCACGATTGCCTGTGCACCCAAAATATTTACGTGTGGATGACAAGCGCACGAGTGTTGGTGGTTCGCCAGTATGGCTCGATGATCACGTCGCGCCGTTTGTTCGTCGCCTCGCCGACGCAGAATTCCTCGCGCGCGGCGTCTCGTGGTCTCCTGGACGCCCCGAAAGCGAGTTCAAGAAGGAGTCTGTCGATATCGTAGGCGTTAATGGAGGAGTGCCATTTCGAAGAACCAGTAAAGATCCAAGTACGTTTATTATTTCTCATGATGTTCGCGCAGCGCTCGACGCGCTCGCGAGCGCCGACCAAGCCTTTACAGACGACGACATCGTAACATGTCTGCAAGCGCGCGGCGATGATTTTGATGCCGTGTGTTCAGCCGCTGATGCGTTGCGCGAAGAACAATGCGGTGACATTGTGTCATTTGCAAACAATAGAAACATCAACTACACGAACATTTGTACTTTGGCGTGCACGTTTTGTTCATTTAGCAAGGGGAAAACGCGCGCCGAAGAGGTTGAGCTCCGGGGAAATCCATACTTGCTCGATTTCGACGAAGTTTCGCGTAGAACAGCGGAAGCGTGGGCGCGCGGGGCTACGGAAGTATGCATGCAAGGTGGAATTCACCCATCGTTCACCGGCGAAGACTATCTTGGCTTCATCAGAGCCGCCAAAGCGGGAGCGCCGGATATTCACGTGCACGCATTTTCGCCTCTTGAAATTTCCCACGGCGCACAAACAATGAAGATGACAACTCGCGAGTACCTGAAATTACTTTTCGATGCCGGTCTTGGATCGCTACCAGGTACCGCCGCGGAAGTTTTAGATGACGAGGTACGAAAGACTCTCTGCCCAGACAAGCTCACCGCCGCCGAGTGGCTGCAAGTGGTCGAAGACGCCCATAGCGTCGGCGTTCCCACGACGAGCACAATCATGTTTGGTCACATCGATGCCGATGGTCCTCACGCCTGGGCGCGACATCTTCGGTCTATTCGCGATTTACATGCACGCACGCATGGATTTACTGAGTTTGTGCCTCTGCCCTTTGTTCACTTTGAGGCGCCGGCGTACCGTTCAGGGAATTCGCGCAAAGGACCGACGTTGCGCGAGTGCGTGTTGATGCACGCCGTCGCCCGACTTGTCCTCGGACCGGTTGGGATAAAGAACATTCAAGCATCATGGGTGAAAATGGGACCTGAACTTGCATCTCATCTTCTTCACGCTGGATGTAACGACATGGGTGGGACTCTTATGAACGAATCCATCACTCGCGCCGCGGGCGCGACGTTTGGTCAAGAAATCGACTCGACGCGCATGCGCGAGATAATCGCATCCGCCGGTCGCATTCCGCGTCAACGTACCACGCTCTACGCCGATGTCACCACTGTTGTACCATAGCCATCATAGTTATTATTTTAGCTGTATTTTACCGGTATTGAAAATCTACTACTGTACAGTACTCGCTATTTATTAGGCTACACTGTCGCGGCGTCGGCGACTTCGATGTTCTGGTTGACACATGTGCGTGGTCTATGCTGTGCGACGCCAATGAGAAGAATGAGACACAGAAAGGCTACCTTGTCCCGGCGTCGTCCACGACGCCTTGCGCCTTCCATTCGAGGAGCTCTTGCATTAATGCCCGCGCCTCGTCTCCTCCACCCGCAATCTGCACGTGATGCTTGGCGAGGATAGCCATCAACGTCGTCCGCTCCTCCCCGAGCTCGCTCGTGAGCCATTCTTTGAGAGCCAGCGCTCTTCGTCTGGCGACTTCGTCCTCGCTCGGCGCGGGCTGGTGCTCTTCCACGGGCGCTCGCAAGGATTCGGGCATCGGGCGAATCGTGCGGTCGTCGCGTCCGGAAGAGGACGAGGACGCGACGGACGTTGATGTGGTGATTTCGCGTGCACACGCACGCGCGCGCGCGATGCGGGCGATTTGGACGACGCGTCGCATCGAGCGCCGAGGAATGGAGGAGTGTGCTACTAGCTACTAAAACTATTGTTACAACTGCGGGCGCGTCTTTCAGTTCGCTGTCTATGTGTGCATGGTGTTGTTTTGCTGTCTACGCATCGTCGTTATCATCCGTGTTTTTCGGAAGGGCGATGCCGTCTTCTGAAGACTCGTCGGCATCCATGGCTACCGTTTCCACCGGCACTTTCGATTTGGTGAAGTATTTGTCGATGCTGGTTTCGGCAGCTCGTCTTCTCGTTTCTGCTCTGCTTTTTGCGAGCAATGCTTGTAGTGTCGATCGATTATCACTCGCGGGTTTTGGCGGCGTCGGAGCTTGCGCAGCTTCCTCTTCGCCGCCGACGGCGTTTGATAGTAACGCCTTTCCTCTGCTTCGCTCGAAGCGTTGCATCAACGACTTACTGCCCATGAGTTGCGTCCCACGAGTGGCTGGCTTGCCGGCCAAACTATTATCACCCAGCGTGTCTCCACCAACCTTTTTACCCGTTCCAGAGAAATAGCGCGACGCCGTCGGTGGCGTCGTCGTCGGCTTTGGTTCATTATTCCACGGCTTCTCGAGAAAGTCGAACGTCCTACCGCGCCTCGTCGAGGTGTTTTCGACGCCAGTAGTTGGCTTAGTCTTTTTCGTCCAAGATGTCTTCTCTTGCGTCTTCTCTTGCATCACTTCCAAGCCAACCTCCAAATCGTCATCGTCATCGTTGTTGATGTTCTCTTTGCGGTCCTGTAGCGATTCAAGCTTGGTGCGTCTGTCGGCTTCAGATTTTTCTCTCGCGCGAAGAGCTCTCGCCTCAGCCTTGCGCGTTATCGATTGGCGCGCATCCAACTCTCGAGCATGAATTTGATACGCCTCATTAAGCGGCCCGCGAGAGGCGTCATCTTCGGCGCAATTATCCGTGATAACTTGAATGATGAGCATGCTCACTTTCGTTCGCATTTCATCCGCGAGCTCATTCGGCGGGAACCAGTGCCTTCGAAGAAATTGATTGTCGTTGTTGGGGTATTTTTCAGTAGACTCTTTCGCGTAAGTCTTGGTGAGTAAAACGTCCAAATTTTCTTCAGTGACAAACTTTTCGACAAACGCCAAGATAAAAACGCCACAATCGCATCCATTCTGCTGTCGCGGCACGTGTGGGCGAAACGTTTGCATGAAGCGCGCACTCGTAAATTTTGGTGGCTCTGCGTCGTTACCTTTTTGTGCAATCCATTCCTTGTCGAGGTAATTCTTTATAGTCGTCGATACGGACGAAGAATTATGTCCACCAACCATGCTGTCGAGGTGAAGTAAAAATGGTTCACGCTCGTCTCCTGGCTTTCCGCGCGGATTGCACACGACGATTAAAGACCAGTGCAGATCTCTATGGATGGGAATCAAAAGAAAATCTTTTGAGAATATATCGACACTTTTCGTCCAAGTCTTCACTCGAGCATGAGCAGCGGACGCAGGATCCATCATAGATTCATTGTCGTGCCTTTGCGCCAACTTTTGATAGAAGAAGCTGTTGAAAATGTGCACACGCTCGAGAACTTTTGGCAACAGTTGCGCGAGCGTCTCGTGCTGCAAGTACTTCAAGTAAAAGTCTACGCATTGATCGTTCAACATCTCTCCGTCTTTCAAGCATTCCAAATCCGCAAGCGCGACTCGCACAGCTCCTTTCGCCGTGTCTGGATACATGGCATCTAAATTTCCAATGAGTTGTGTCAACGAACGATATCGGCTCGCGCGCGTCGAACGTCTCGGTTGCTCTTCGCCAATTAAATCAACAGGAAGCTCAAACGGTGGAGCCGCTGTTGCCGCCGTTGTTCCCGCGCCTGGTTTGCTATCAGTATCTTCGTCGCTATCTTCGAGTAAATCAACCACCATGGGCTCTGCCTTTTTCCCGCGCGACGATGTCGCTCGGCGTTTCGCCACCCGCTCGTCTGACGCCGGAACCGCCGGAACGTCTGGAAGTCGCACTTCATTCTCATTTTCATTCCGCGGTGACGTCCCCGGACGCGACGATGGAAGAATTTCTTCACGCCTCGCCGGTATCGCAGTACGGGTATACACTCTCGTCGTTGACGTGGGAACTGATGACGGAGTTATTCCCAACGCCGCTTCAACCTGTCGGCTCCCGAGCGTCGCCGGTCGTCCCGCTCGCCTCCACCCAGCCGCCGCCGAAGGCGTCGAGCCGCGACCGTAAAACTGATCAGGACTCATACTTAACCCATGACGACGCGTATGCTCTCTCTCCGCGCGATCATTCACTTGTGTGAGCTCAGCCAAGGCGACGTCCACCGTCGGAAGCGTTTTGGGCGCGTTTGAATCCGCGACGCCTCCGCGCCTCGCGCGCGTCTCACCACCACCGTCGAATCTATATCGCTCCACCTCCAATCGCTCCACCTGTGATGGATGACGACGATCATGACGACCATTATCCTCACCGCCGTCGTCATTCATCGCGCGCGATGCGCCGCCACCAGTCGCCGTATTCGCCAATATCGCCTCGCACAGCTCAATCTCCCTCGTCGTCTCCGCCATGCGCCGTACATACTCAAGCTGCCGCTGTAACGTATCATTCACGGCCACGCCATTCGCCATGGCCGTCGCCGCCGTCTTATTATGCCGCTCATACGCGCGCTGGTACTCGGACGCCGTGCGTTTCGTGCCGCTATCGCGTCCAAAACCGTCGTGCAAATCCGCATACTTTTCAATGATGGTGCTACGCGCGAGTTGCGCCATCCGCAAGCGTTGTTGCTCGCCGCCTAGACGGCGAGGACGCGCGCTTTCGTCGCCGTCCGCGGCTGCGGCGACGCGCGCGTCGGAGAGGTGGTGCGCCATGGCGTGCGCGACGCTGCGCCGCGCTGCGCTGTGACGACAGCTCGGAGCTCCTGAACTGCATCATTGCGCGACGCCGGGTGGGCGTCGGATGGCGCGTGGCGTTCGGCGTGGAATATAACGCGGCGTGTTTTAGGGCGCGTGTGTGCGCGCGCATTCGAGCTCGCGATCGACGACGACGACGACGACGCATTGATTGATTAATCGAATGATGATGTTGATGACCAAGCACGAAACTGCGCTGATTATCGCCGCGCTCGTCCTCATGGCGCTCACGGTGATCACGCACTTTGCCATAGGAGGGTTTATTTTTCGTCGCTCTGGGTGGCGGGCGTGGCAACCGATGCGAGGGAGCACGACGTTTGTTGCGTTGCAGGCGTGCGCGTGGACGAGCGCCGCCGTCGGCGTCGCGTCGCTCGTCGCGTGTTGGGCTTTGGCGTTGGATGTGACGCCACCGATGCGTGAAGGATGGCTAGAAATCATAAAGGATGCACAGCGTAAGCGAGTGGTGATGGCGGCGCTATCATGGATCGCACTCGGGGGAAGCGTGGCGAGTGAGACGCTCGTGGCGGTGTCGTTGGCGTTTTTCAACGTCGAGACGACGAATTTCGACGCGACGCGAAACAAAACAAAGTCAAATGTGGAATCCATATTACACGTCATGCACATGCTTGTGGTATTGCAAATAATACATGCACCACATTATGTTATTTTCGCGGTGCTGTTTACGGGGTACGCCATTGGAGGCGTTGGATTAGCGCTCGCGACGGTGGTGGCGTACTCGACGAGCTTTGTTTTCACGCGACGATACGAGCAAGGAAAAAAGTCGTGGTTGGCGTTTCAGACGTGGACGAGCGCGGTGATTGAGCACGCAGCGGCATCATGGTATGGGAGCGTGCGCGTGTTGTGCTTGGATGAGAATGATGACGAGACGCTGCTGTCTTCTGATGATTTTAAATTCGAAGACGACTACCGGACGCGAACGGTTTTCGGGTACCATCCACACGGCTTGATCCCGACTGGATCGATTTGGATGTCCATGACGCGCGAGTTTCGAGAGCGATTTAAAGGTTTAAAGCCAGTTACTTTAGCGGCGTCGGCGCTGTTTCGCGCGCCGCTCGTGCGCGAACTCGCGGCATGGATGGGTGTCCGCTCGGTGTCGTCGTCAATTTTCATCTCGGCGTTGAAGCGAGAGCGCGCTGTCATAGTTGTGCCCGGCGGTCAACGCGAAATGGCGGAACACATAGGCGGCGTCAACGAAGAAGAAATTGTGTTTTGCACGAAGCATCGCGGCTTCATACGAATTGCCATCGAATGCAACGCGCGACTCGTGCCCGTTGTCGTTTTTGGCGAGAGCGCCTCGTACAAAAATTTATGGCGTTCGATGGGTCGATTCTTCTACAAAAACTTTCGCATGGCCATGCCTCTATTCGCTGTCGGCTACGGTGGCGTATTACCATGGCCATCTCGTGTGCCGCTGACGTTTGTCATCGGTGCGCCTATAGCGCTACCAAAGCCCGATGCGCACGGCGTCGCCCGAGCGACTGACATCGAGCGCACTCACGCCGAGTACTACGTGCGCATTGAGCGCATGTTTGAAAAGCACAAAGCTGCGAGCGGGTTCCCAAATCTCAAGCTCACATTCAAACATGATTAGACTACGTTTTGTTGTATCAATACAAATACTACCACTACCGCTACTACTACTGCTATGCTTGTCGCTCGCTGAGAAACGAAACCAAGCCGCGGGCGTGTTCGGGGACGCTCGTGTCCGCGGTCCATATCGACGAAAACTGTTCACCCGCAGCGAGTTGGAGACTTTTACTGACGCGCTCGAGCGCACGACGCAATTCATCACACTTTTTGGCCGATCGCGCGTCGGCTTCGGCGTACGCGCGTTTCAATTCTGGCCATGTCGTCGCGCACTGAGCACCGACGCGCGGCCAGGCGCGCTCGACGGCGACGCGCATGGCGTTGGCGGCGCCGATGCTCACATCGTCATTGACTGACTGCAAATACGCACACAGCAATGGAAATATGCGCGACAAATGCGGCACGATGAATAGGTTTGCGCTCTCCATGAACGACGGGAGTACGGCGAGCGCCGGGGCGGCGTATTTGACATCCATGGCGTGAAGCGACGCCGTGTCCAACACGCGCGTAAACGTTTCCCGGTACTCGTTTTTGAGGACATCTTCTCCTTTCACGTGCACTGCTGCTATTTTGACAGTCATATTGCACGCGGATTCGAGCGCATATGGCCAGATTTTTGGCGTTGCGCCGATCAAAGCGTCACGTGAAGCGGCGAGAAGCGGCGCTAATTCGTCGCTCGAGTACTCCGCCGATGCCGATATTCTCGCCGCGCATCGTATTCCATACATTTTCACCGCATGGCTCGGGTAGTCCATCGCACGAAGAACGCACGGAATCGAGATCCGTTTTACACCGCCGTTCGTGCGCGACAACGCGCACGTGATAAAATGTAACTGTCGAGCCGCGACGAGCGCGCGCGCGTCGACGTCATCCTCGTCGTCCCGTCTAAAACTCAAATCCTCCTTGGGCTTGTCTAAAGCTTGAAATATCACCATCAAAGCGTCGTGAACGATAGCACACATGTCATCATTTCCGATATCATACAGATTCTTGAATATCGTCGCCGCGAGCGTCGACGCGGACGCTGAGCTCCACTTTGGTGCGACGTCGGCGTCGTCGGCTCGCGCGTGCGCCGCGATGGCTAAGAATGCGCACGTCCACGCATCGTCGTCGTCATCCGCATCGTCGTCGTCGCGAAGGACCTCTACAATTTTGCGCGGTGATGGTTCCGATTTACGCGCGGGGCGCGGCGGCGCGCGCGGTCGCAACGCTTCCCAAAGCTCTGTGAACTTGGATTCAAAAAACGCATCTTTGTCCCCATCTTTGTCGTCGTCTTTGTCGTCATCGTCGTCGTCGTCGTGGTGTCGCGCGTTCGCTCTAACGATGGACGTCGATGGCACGCATTCGCGCGCGAGCGCGGACAACGATGAACCGCGACGCATGTGTGTCTAGTCTGCGTCCACGACTGAGGGAATCGAAGAAAAAGTAGTTGGTGCTCTTCGAGCCGGGACAAAGTGAGACGCTGGACAGCGCGTTTGATGATGATCAAGATCAAGATGGTATGGTTTTACAAAACAGGTAATTTGTGATTCATTATGTGTTTCATCTCGCAGAATCCTGGTGCGTTGAGAAACGCAGAGGGGATAAATGTGTTTAGTAGTCTTCGTCCACGTCGGCGTTGGTCGACGCGCCCACCTCTTGGTAGTCGACTTCTAACGCAGAAAGATCCTCTCTGGCTTCAGAGAATTCACCTTCTTCCATGCCTTCACCGACATACCAATGCACGAAGGCGCGCTTGGCGTACATCAAATCAAACTTGTGGTCGAGGCGGGAGAAGACTTCGGCGATGGCGGTGCTATTAGAAATCATGCACACCGCGCGCTGCACCTTGGCCAAATCCCCGCCCGGCACAACAGTCGGCGGTTGGTAGTTGATACCGCACTTGAAACCAGTGGGCGACCAGTCGACGAACTGAATCGTGCGCTTCGTCTTGATGTTCGCCACGGCGGCGTTGACATCCTTCGGGACGACGTCACCACGGTACATCAAACAGCACGCCATGTACTTGCCGTGACGCGGGTCACACTTGGCCATCATTGACGCCGGTTCGAACGCACTGGCGGTGATTTCAGCTACGCTCAACTGCTCGTGGTACGCCTTTTCAGCGCTAATCACCGGCGCATACGAGGACAACATAAAGTGAATGCGCGGATACGGCACCAAGTTCGTTTGGAATTCAGTGACATCGACGTTCAACGCACCATCGAAACGCAGAGACGCCGTCAAGGACGAAATCACTTGCGCAATCAAACGGTTCAAGTTGGTGTACGTCGGGCGCTCAATATCCAAGCTGCGACGGCAGATGTCGTACACGGCTTCGTTATCCAACATGACGGAGACATCCGTGTGCTCGAGCAACGCGTGCGTGGACAAGACAGAGTTGTACGGCTCAACCACCGCGGTGGACACCGCAGGCGAGGGGTAAATCGTAAAACCAAGCTTGGACTTTTTACCGTAATCAACGGACAAGCGTTCAAGGAGCAAAGAACCGAGACCGGATCCCGTACCACCACCGACGGCGTTGAACACCAAAAAGCCTTGCAAGCCCGTGCAGTTGTCCGCCACCTTACGAATGCGATCGAGCGCGACATCGACGATTTCCTTACCAATCGTGTAGTGACCACGAGCAAAGTTGTTCGCCGCATCTTCCTTGCCAGAAATCAATTGCTCCGGGTGGAACAATTGGCGGTAGGCGCCAGTGCGCACTTCATCGATCACCGTCGGTTCGAGATCGAGAAAGATCGCGCGCGGCACGTGCTTACCCGCGCCCGTCTCGGAGAAGAACGTGTTGAACGAGTCGTCTTCAACGCCAACACTCGTATCAGACGGCATTTGTCCACTGTTGTATTCGTTAATAACGCGCGTAACGTACGACGGTCAGTTGTCATTCGAGCCGCGACAGACGCGCGACGTTTTCAAACGTCATCCGCGCGCTCGAGCGCCTGCGTTGGCGCCACGACCGCCCGGATATCAACCCACCGCGAGCCGTGACGCAACACACGCACGCACAGACGCAATATATGTGCACCGCCGAGCACGCGCGACGACGAACGCGACGACGCATGCGCGCAACACGCACTCTGGTTGAATCCCATGTTCGAGGCAGTACAGCTCCCAGCACGAGTTCCCGCACTGTACCCCGGCTTGACCGATGTGAATCGAAATAACTTCACGCATATCGAGTAGATGTTATACTATTCTTCGTTGTCTTTGGCGTCGGCGAGCGCGTCGAGGTCGCTGCGGCGTCGTCAGAGAGTGATGCGTTCGCGTCGTCCAGGGGAACAACGGACAGATTTTTCGTCTGCGTGTTTACATTTTTCATTGATCGATAGAAAAGTAATCGATCGATGTTAAATATCGATTACAATTTGTATTGAAAGCGAATGTGTGTGATTTATCTGGTGGCGTCACCCATGGCACGGTCCGCGGACCACCGCGCCGCGTCGGCATACCTCGGCGTGCGGTGCGGTCGCGGTCGCGCGATGCGTCGATTATTAGCGTCGACGTCGAGCAAGCATAAGAAGGGTCGGCGGCGTGATGACGATGGCGGCGTCGCGGCGTCGCGCGTGACGACGGTTGGGGCTCAAGATGAAGTCGTTGAAGACGTTGCAGTCGTTGAAGATGCAGATGTCGTTACCGAGCGCTTGACGACGACGACGACGACGACGATGGGTGTGATGGTGTCACCACCATCACCAATGCAAGAATATCCATCGTCTTCGCTCCTCACCGAGGCGACGAACGAGCAGTTTCGCACGGAGTGGCGCGAGGCGAAGGATGCGCTCAAGGCGCTCGAACGCGAACGCGAGCGCGTACAAGATGAGCTTAATGATGCGCGACGCGCGAGAGATCTCGAGCGAGACATGCTCAAAGATGAATTAGTTACGAGTGCAGAACATCTTGCGCGATTGAAGAGCGCGAATGAGGAGTTACGAGGGGAAAATGACAAGTGGCGCGTCGCGGCGACGGATGCGGCGACGTACGCGGAATCGTTGGAGGTTACATTGCATGGAATGTGTGACGTCTTATCGCAGTTTTCGCGCAGGTGTGCGTCTTTAGGTATAGTAGAGGAGTCAATAGCGTCACGAGCCGATGACAACCCGGGATTTTGGATTGAATTGAACGATGGGGAGACGTGCGAGCGACCGCGGGCGTTGTTGCGAGCGGCGACAGATGCGTTTGCCGCGTCGCGTGCCGATTACGAGACACGCATCGCCGAAGCGCAGACGGCTGCGATTGATGAGCGTTTTGGTGAGCAATTTCAGCTTGAGATGCGCGCACAGGTTGAGCGCGCAATAGGGCATTTAGAACTCGAACGCGCCAACAACGATTCGCCGGCGAGCACGAGTGCGGCGGCGCATTCGAGCGGCGCGCGCAAATTGTACCGCACGCCGGATGTCGTCGCTCGTCCCACGTCAGACTCGCACCACCGCGAGCTCGAAGCCGAACGACGCGAAGCGCACGAACGCATTGTCGCACTGGAGCAAGAGATGCATACGCTTAAAGAAACTACTGGCGCCATTGAGCGCGAGTTGCGAGAGGAGCTCGACAAGGCGTCGTCAGATGCGGATTCACGCAACATTGTCATACACAAGCTCGAGATTGAACTGCGTCGTCTTGAAGGCGCGTTGCAATCGGCGGACGATGCCACGGTGCAATTGACGCGCGAACTCGAGGACGTTACGCGTCGGGCGCAAGAGGATGCCGAGCAAGAGCGCCGCCGAAGCGCGCTCGCCGCGCGGTCAAAGGATGCCGAAATCGCCGACTTATCTACGCGAGTCAACGACTCTAAGGCACGCGTTGACGAGTTAAACGCAGAAAACAAGCGCTTAAATGATACCCTTACGCAGCAGCGTCAGTTGAAGCAAAAGCTCGAAGACCAAGTCGCCGGATGCGAGGCAAGAATTGAAGGATTGCTTCAGGAAATCGACGCAATGGACACGGCGTCAGCGCAAGCGTCGACGCACGTGAGCAACGCGATGGCGAGCGCGTCAGAGGCGCATCAACGAGCCATGTCAGACATGCGAACGAGATTTGCCGAAGCCGAGGCTTACATTGAAGCCTTGGAGTCGCGCGAGTCTGTCGTCGAGGATGAGCGAAACGTGCTCAAGCGCGAATTGGACAAGGCGCGCGCGCGCGAAAAAGAGCTCAGAAATCATTTGAAGGATGCTGAGACGCGCGCACACGAGCTCACGACTGAGATAAACGCATTACTAGAGCAAGAATCGAGACGGAGTGCGCTGTTGCGTGATACAGAGCAACGTATCATTATGTCACCGCGTCGAGCGCCACCGAATATTTCGTCGACGAAGAAACTCAATGTTCGTGAAATTTCCGATGGAGAGTGCTCCGACGACGACGGCGACGAGTTCGTCGTCGTTCGGACCTCGCGTGCGCGCACCGCACCGAACTCGCCATACATGATTGGTATGTCCGGATCGCCCCTGAGCGCTCGACAGCTTCGAGGCTTGCAATCCGCACAGAGTGGCGCAAATTCCGCGCTCGCGTTGGCGCGCGCGGAACTCGCGGAAGCTCGTGCCAAACGCGATCGAAACGTTCGAAAGCTCGAAATATAGCAGCACTGTAGATTTGTTTCTGTACCTCTAAAATTATAATACACACAGTATCTATTTGTAGACAACCGCTACATGACCAGCGCGTTGCGCGCGCCGGTACGACTCCTAGTAATATTGTACAAAAAAATTGCTCACGTACCGCTGCGCGTTAACGTCAAGCCACTCTCTCCCATCGCCCGCGACGGCAGCTAAATTTTCTCTATAGTACTCCGCCGCGTCTCTCAGCTCCTCCAAACGCATCTGTCCATTCGAGCTTAACAGTAAGCTCGGCTCTTCCTGCACGATGAACTCGACGACGTTTGGCCACCCAACGAACGCCGACAGCGTCTCTAGCGCGTCTCTCGCCGAATACTCCACCGCCTCGTCGTCGGGCTCGAGCAACAGCATGGGCTCGATGCTCACCATGTGTGCGGTGTCCGCGCGAGGGACTAAACGACGCAGCAGCGTCATGCGAGTGAATAAAGCTTTGGCGTCGGGACAGTCTTCGCGGGACAAGAGCGAGGCGACGACAGGGGGCGGGAGGGCAGTGAGCGTGGCGATGCGCGCGTGCGCGTCGTCGGTGGATGACGCGCGCATGTGCATGCGGCGCGTCGGTGTGTGTGCGAGGCGAAGAAGCATGGCGTCTCGCACTGGGGAGGCGGAGGTTGAGTCGCGTCGACGCGCGTCGTATATTATTATTACTTTACTAGCCTTGCTTTTCGCGCGCGATGGCGCGCCAACCAATGTCACGACGGTTGAAGCCACCGGGCCATTGGATGACGTCCACGGCGCCGTACGCGCGCTCGGCGGCTTCAGTGATGGATTTGCCGTAGGCGGTGACGCCCAAGACGCGACCGCCGGCGGAGACGACGTCGCCAGACGCCGAGGACGCGGTACCGGCGTGGAGAACCTTGACGCCTTCGCACGCCGCGGCGGCATCGAGACCGCTGATGACTTCACCCTTGGCGTAAGATCCTGGGTAGCCATTGGCAGCCATGACGATGACGACGGCGGAGTCGTCAGACCACGTCACCGAGGCGTCTTCGAGCGTGCCCGTCGCCGCCGCCAGAAGCAACGCCGTCAAGTCGCTCGTCAAGCGAGCCATCAACACTTGGCACTCGGGATCACCGAAACGGATGTTGTGCTCTAATAATTTCACTCGCCCATCCTTGGCAATCATGAGACCTGCGAAGATGACGCCGGTGAACGGGCAACCTTCAGCTGCCATGCCGTCGACAGTGGGCTTGATGATATCGCGCATGACAATGTCGGTGATTTCTTGCGTGACCACAGGAGCTGGGGAATACGCACCCATACCCCCTGTGTTCAAACCGGTATCGCCATCGCCCACGCGCTTATGGTCTTGCGCACTGGCGAGTGCCACGGCTTTCCCGCCGCCGACGACGGCGAAAAACGACGCCTCTTCGCCATCCAAAAACTCCTCCACGACAATCTCGTTCCCTGCCGAACCAAATTTAGCGCCTACTAACATATCATCTACCGCATCAAGCGCATCTTGGACATCCATGGCGACGATCACACCCTTACCAGCCGCTAAACCATCCGTCTTGACGACGATTGGCGCGCCTTTGGATTTTATGTACGCCTTTGCCGCTTCGACATTGGTAAATTTCGCATACTCCGCCGTAGGAATGTTATACTTTGCGCACAAATCCTTCATAAATGACTTCGAACCTTCCAAACGCGCCGCACTCTTACTCGGGCCAAACACCGGCACATTCGCCTTGACCAGCGTATCCGCCAAACCATCCACGAGCGGCGCTTCGGGACCGACGACCACCAACCCAATCGCTTTTTCTTGACAAAACTTCACCACCGCCGCGTGGTCGCGCTCATCAAGCGCCACCATCTCCACCCCACGTTCATTCGCAATCCCAGCGTTCCCAGGCGCGCAGTACAGCGCCCCCGTACTCGCGCTCGACGCCAACTTCCAGCACAACGCGTGCTCGCGCCCGCCGCCGCCCACGACGAGCACATTCGTCTTCACCGCCCCATCGCTCGCCTGCGCCGCGCGCACCACGCACGGAAACACCGCTCGCATCATCACCCGCTCGCGCCCTGGCGCACTCAAGCGCCGTGCGCGCCGCACCACCGCCGCCGCCGCCGCACCACCGCAGCGGTGTTTAAACGCCCATCGCATCCCATCGTCACCGCCCTCGCGCGCACATCCTCCCCGCATCGCCGCACCCGCGCGCGATGCGTGCATCGTTGACATCGACATCATCGTCGCCATCCCTCCCGCGTCGTCGTCGTCGTCGTCGTCGTCGTCGAGCGCGACAGTCTGCCGGCCAATCACCACCCAGGCACGCACCCCCCCCACGGGATCTCCAGGGTTTCGGAGCACCTAAACGCCCCTCGGGGTCGATCGGATCGGGGGTGCGCGCGCGTCTCATACTCGACACACCTCAAGTCCCGTGTACGCATCGCATCCATGCAAAACAAAACTCGCGCCGAACAGATACCCCCACACGAGCACTCTGATGGTGAAAAAAACATGTCGAATACGTACGTAGATGCACGTAAGCGCGATCGATGGATGGCGCGCAAGAGGGTGATGATGATGATGATGATGATGACGACTGACTCGACGGGCGCGCGACGCGGTGGCGACACTCGACGACGTCGACGTCTCGCGACGTCGCGCGGTGCGTTGCACACACTTTTTTCTCTCTCTCTCGCACACGTACGCGTATTTGTCGCGTCGTCACGCACGGTGGCGAGAGCGTATACAACGCGCGCATCGTAAGTAAGGTCGTACAGGTCACGCTTAAGGCGATAAGATGATGGCGTCGTCGCCCGCGGTGACGCGGTGTCGCGCGACGTGTGCGCCGGTGCACCGATCGCGGGGATCGATGCGCGCAAAAACGACTGCGCGACGCGCGATTCAAGCGGTGTCGACGGAGGCGGCGCAGGCGACGGCGGAGAAGGAATTCAACGCGTACATTGCCCGCGTGAACGCCGCGATCGAGCAGGCGTTGGATAAATCGGTGCCGATGATGTATCCGGAACGTTTGCATGAATCGATGCGGTATTCGTTGCTCGCGGGTGGGAAGCGGATTCGACCGGCGTTGTGCTTGGCGGCGTGTGAGCTCGTTGGAGGTGAGATGGCGACGGCGATGCCGACGGCGTGCGCGTTGGAGATGATTCACACGATGTCGTTGATTCACGACGACTTGCCGTCGATGGATAACGACGACTTCAGACGAGGGAAGCCAACGAACCACAAGGTGTATGGGGAGGAGATGGCGATTTTGGCTGGTGATGCGTTGTTGAGCCACGCGTTTGAGTACATTGGACGCGAGACAAAGGGTGTGAGCGCGGACAAGGTGGTGCGGGTGATTGTCGACGTAGCAAAGTGCGTCGGGAGCGAAGGCTTGGTCGGCGGTCAAGTCGTGGATATCGATTCTGAAGGCGCTGGGCCGGAAAATGTGACGATTGAGACGTTGCAATACATCCATGCGCACAAGACTGGGGCATTGCTTGAGGTGAGCGTCACCGCTGGCGCAATTTTGGGGGGGGCGAGCGAAGAGCAAATTGGCAAGTTGGAGCGTTACGCGCAAAGCATCGGTTTGGCGTTCCAAGTTGTTGATGACATTTTGGACTGCACGCAAAGCTCCGAACAGCTCGGTAAGACTGCTGGTAAGGACGAGGCGGTTGGTAAGGCCACTTACCCATCGCTCGTTGGTTTGGAAGAATCTCGTCGCATCGCGGCGGATCTCATAGCGAAAGCCAAGGGTGAATTAGCTGGCTTTGACGCCGAAAAGGTCAAGCCCTTGATTGGGTTGGCTGATTACATCGCAAACCGTGAAAACTAGTTTGAGTGTTTGTGCATTCGAACGAACATGAAGTACGCGATGCGCTGATAGGTCCAGTGCGCTCGTAATGGTGTGCGGCATTTTTGTTTTCCATCGTCGCGCGCACGTGTCTTCTTTTTGTTTTCGTAGCGAGATAAACGAACGTCGCGCGCGGCTATACAATATAATGAAAACAAATTTCTTTCTGCAAATTAACGAATAATCACCTGCTCGTTGCTAAAAGTTCTCCTCGCCGGGTATTTGACGAAGAATATCCACGTTGTCTTTGACTAGACGTTCACTTTCGTACTATTACACAATTTCCATCACTCGCAGGGCGCTGGCGCGGACCCCGCGGCTTGCGCCGTAATTCTGTTCATTCGCGCACGAATGCGCTCTAAATCACTTGCGTCATTCGTGATAGTGGCGATATCTACGGATACAGGTGCAACGTCGCCGACATTCTGTTGTATTCTCGCGAGACGTTCGCGATACACCGCGGCACTCGTCTTCGCCGCCGCCGCGGGCGAAGGAGGTTGCTCGGCATCGGGTTCGTGTCTTTTCGATCTAGACTTTTCAACTTTTTGTAGCCCACGCTTAATATACATTTGGAATGCATCGCTCGTGCGCTCGAGTTGAGGCTGTAAGTCTTCCTCAGGGTGATCAAGGGTGAAATCATAGAGCTCCTCCAAGCCCGCTGATGTCGTCGCCTTGTCGCCAATCTTTTTAAAGATGGCTGACAGTTTACTCTTCGTGCTCATTCCTTGGCTTGTCGTCGCCATCGTCGAGAGTTGTGCGGATGCAGTCAACGTAGACGACGTTTGTATCGGACGTTGTTTCATTTCCGGCGATGCCATTGATCGGGGTGCCTTCAAATTGACATCCATGAAAGCGTAAATCATCGGCGGCGGCGACGCCGTGCGTGGAGGAATATTCTCACAGTATTTGTATATACTCGGACCAACACGCGTCGTAAGTTCGTGCAGCAGAGTTCGCACGACTCGAAGCGCTTGATTATCCACCAATGCGCGTTTGTTGATTTCATCGACGCCGAGAGCGGCGAAAAATGTATGAATTGCTGCAAGCACCGTCGGCAGGTGCACGTTGTCGAGCGTAATTTGCAAATTACGCGTAAGCTTGATCAAGCATTTCACCACGAGATCGTCAAAATGCGCGGGTACGGTGTATGGTCTCTGATGCAACAACGTCAAGAACGCCACGAACGTATACGACCTGGTGCAGTTCTCCAACATGGTAATCATCAACAAGTTTGCAGCTTTGATGAGGGCGTCGCCTTCATCCAACGTCAGCACGCCTTCATTGAGTAAAACGACAATAAGTTCAGTAATGAATGCGCGCTGCGTCGATTCAGCGATAGCTGTCGCAAACGCGCGTTCTTGATGGATCTGCATCAGTGCGTTGAGGACGTATTTGCATCCGCGTGAGCCAGTGGATGGATTCGCAATCGCGCTTGTGAAAATCGGTCCAACGCGTTTGACCAATGAAATCACCAACGAATTAATATCACCCACCATACTAGCCCGTGCGCTCTCTTGGCCTTGAGTACTCATGATTTCATGACACACACTCTTCATAGCTTCGACGGCGACACGGTCATCGACGTCACTAACAGCCACGATCGCCCTACTCCAAGCGTTTGACGTTGGTTTCAGCTTTGGCAACAGCGCCGCACTGGGCGTCGGCGCTACGATTGGCGCGGCGGCGCCGTAAAACACATCTTCATCGACGATGTTGCGCTGGGCATCGTCACTTATCACCTCGACCGGCGCGACGCTCACATCCACATCCATCGGCTCGGGACGTGGTGGTGATGAAACTGGGACTTGAGGCGTCGCGCGCGTAGGAAGCGCCGTCAAGGATTGCGACACAAGACGTTTACCGTCGCTCATCAAACCTCGAGAGATGGTCGCCGAAGCCATCATATTTGTCAGAGACGAGGTGGCGAGCACAGAAGAATCTAAACTCGCACTCACGCTCACGCCGTCCAAAGCACTCGCGATGGGAATTGGATTAAACTTACTCCAATTGCCAGGCTCGCCTTCACCACTGAGATACATTTCCTTGGCGATGCGCGCGAATTTGTCGCTGACAATTTCCTTCACTTGGTCGTTTGGAAGTTTACCAATGCGTTTCCATACGTCTTCTCCAGCAACTTTATACGCTGAAGCTAGACAGTTCAACGTGCAATTACGTTGACTCATGTCTCGAGTGTCTACCAATTTCACCACTTCGTTAAGCGTCTTATCTTCTCGTAAGCACACGAGTAAACCATGACGCTCGATGAGGCGAGCGATTTCGTCCAAACACTCGGCACGCGTCCGCGAGCTTTTTGTTTGCGTCAATCCAGTCGTGAGATGACCAACAAACTTTGATGGCAAGTAGACCAGCGGAATACATCGAGCCACGGCTTGAAACTTTTCTCGAATCGCGTCAATGCTGTGGCCAGATTTTTCCACGAGAACTGGAACGAGCAAGGATGCCTCTTGCTCGGTGAGCTTGTATCCCATGTCACTCGCTGCGTGCAAAGCGTTCGCGACAACGTCTAAAACGCGAGTCAAAACTTGCGTATTGGGACTAGCTTCACTAATGCGTAACATGAGCCATCGCAGTAACAAATCAAAATTGTTCACCAGCTCTTCCTCGTTCGCCTTGATGGCATCATCGAGAGCGTCGAGCGCCGCAAGATGGGACTTGATGTCATCGGCAAACATTAACTTGTGCACGTCTTTTCGGAAGTAGGCAATGGATGATGATCGAATGTCTTTCGTCGCCAAAAGTAAATCTTCATCCCGCAACGTCTCAAACTTCAAAGCTTTACGAGGGTATTTGCGCAGGCGAGCATCTTTATCGCCATCGATTAAAAAGACTGGGCCAGTAATGGACGCGACTTCTTGCGTTCCGCCTCGCGCACTACCACCCATCGTGGCGATTTTGCGAGCGGCATTTCTTGATGCCGCTGTACCAGCAACGGTGGACTTTATGGCGTTAGCCGCCATGACTGCCGCACCCGCCGCCTTAAATCCGAGAGTCGATCGACCACGGCTCAAATGTGCTTCCAAAGCACTTTTTAGATCATTTGAAAGCGAACTGGTGAGTGCCAAAACCTTATCAGTCCCGTACTTGTCGACGACGGCATCCACTAACGCCCCACCGGGCTTTCTGGCCTCTGTCGTCTTGTCGCTCAAACCGACTGATGCAAAGTGCACTGCTCCAGAACACATGGCGTCATTCACGTCGATTTCCTGATTAAATAATCCCAAGCACCATTCCAAAGCCTCTTTCTTGCCTTCGCCATTAATTTTTGCAGAATACTCTTGAAACTTTTCAGCCACAGTGGGCAACAGTTTCGCCAAACCAACGGCGCTCACCCAACTTGTGCAAGCTTTTGCCGCAGCCTCTCGCACGTTCTTTTTGCTATCACCAAAGTAACGAATGATATCGGACAAAGTCGATCGACCGACTCGTTCTATTGGAGGGCCCATGGCTAAGGCGATATCGCCAGCGATATTCAGCGCTTGAACGGCCAGCATGCGATTGGAATCCGCAAAACGAGCACTCAGACTTCTCATCAAATCACCGACATTTGGCTCAATGCACTTGTTTGCACTCGCGAGCATGCGGTCGACCTCATCTAATGCCGCCACACGAGTTTTCCAATTCGAGTCGTTCATGCTCTTGAGAAAGTCTTCGGTTAAACCAGCGCTGATATCTGTTCGAGGAGCGTCACGCGTAGCACTGACCTCCGCGACGCTCTCCACCACAGACGATGACGTAGCGGCGACTGTTGTAATAACCATTGACGAAGACTTCGAGTTCGACTTTCGAACGCTTCTCTTGGCCACGGTAATACCTTCGTAAGGATTGCGGGCGATTTCCACCTCCAAACTTCGCATCTGAGCATCTTTCAAGCCCGTGAGATAGTCTTTGACACTTGGGCCCATGCCGGCGTGCAGGGCGCCAATCAACTTGGCACCCGCAGCCTTTACGAGAGGATTTGGAGTCTCTAATGCCGTCTTGGCCCAATCAATCATCACATCAGTGTCTAAAGCATCGATACCGAAATCACTCACAGTTGTGCCTGTCCAAGTTAAACCTTCTGAAACAACTTTGGGATTTTTGTGTCCACCGGCCTTCTCCTTTACGCACGCGATGATTATCTTAGGTCCAATAGCCTCGGCGAGTGTGCTCAATGTTTCACTAGCCACACCTCTAAGTTTCAAGTCGGCAAGTTTTTCGCAGAGAATTCCAAGGGACGGCTCGGCGTGTCGATAGCTAAAGTTTGTTTGACTACTCAACACGCCAAGCGTAGCAAACATCTTTGCCACGACTTGAAAGTTGCTGTCACTCCACCCGGGAAATGCGGCTAGACCAGAGACGAGAGTGCCACACACATCACCTGACGTTGCATCTACGTTCTGCGCCTTTTCGAGCACGGTCGTCATTGCCTCAAGTCGTGCTTTCCAGTTAGCATCCTTCAGGCCAGTCAAGACGTCTGCGCCGACAAGTTCAACCATTCGCAACTCGACCTCATCTGATGGCACACTAGAATCAGTTTTTGGCGCTGAAAGCGCAACAGAGCTAGTCTCTACTAGTGATGCTGTAGCGCGTGCAGAGGAAAAAGATTTGCTGCCTTTCACGTCACGAATCGCACTAAATGTAGACGATGGTGCCGCAACTGTGTTACTGCGCTGCATCACTGGTTCTGTAGTCATTGGCGCTACAGCAGTCTGCGAGGTAGACGCTGCAGCCACTGCTGCAAGTTCTTCAACCTTTGACTTTTTAGACGCATCTAAATCTACTAATAAGAACTCAATCATCTTGACTCCGCCAGAAGTACGAGCGCACGCCGCCAACGCCTCGAGAGCGCCGTTTCTTGCATCTCCATTGGAGGCACTCGTGCATTTTACGACACTCGGCATGACAGTTTTATACAACCCTTTCATCTGAGGACGTTTCATTTCACTAAATGAAGCCGTCAACCACTTTAGCGTCTCTATTTGAACCTTGGGCACTTTGTGCCCGAGCGCAAGTGCAATATCCTCGTGGACATCTTCAATATCGAAACAATACTTTGCAGCTTCACTAAGCGCACTTTGAATAGCGACAATGACTGCTGATGTTTTATCCTTCAGCTTATCAAGCATGCCAGGAAGAAGAACTCGGGTATCTCGCGCCCAATCCTTACGCGCACCTTTCGCGAGCGCCGCAGCCGCGCGTGCGGCTTCCGCGATGCACGCCACATTGCTATCCTTTGTAATCACTTGCTTCAACGCTTTTGAGACATCACCATAGTCCGCAGAAGCTAGCTTTGGCGCATCAGCTAGTTTGGTTAATGTTTGAAGCGCATACAAGCGCTCTTGCCACTTTTTACTCACGATACCGTCCCAAAATTTGGGATTCTCGCCTTCACCTGGACGATCGAGAAGCGGTAAAATGTTCTCTGGCGATGCGTACTCGTAAGCATCAGGGACAGCACTTGACGCAGGTGCGTGCTCGATGCCCGTTGCTGAAGATAACATAGAGTTCGATGTCGAAGTCGTCGGTGCGTCTTCAATATCTACCTTTGCTTGGTCTCTGCGCAAGAACCTCGTCGGCCGAGCATTTGTTTCCACGGACTCTATGGCTTTATTCACTTCAGCCTGCATCGTTCCGCGCATGTTATCTATCAAATCCCGCTTTACCGCACCTGGTCCAAGCCATTTCACCATCTCTAACGTAATATCTTTTGCTACTGCGCGCACCTTTGCATCTTTGGCGTCAAAGAGCGGCGCCAGCCCCTTCAAAATCATATTTGGCGGCACAACCTTGGGCGTACCGAACGTCTGCACCGCCATCAACACCGCGTTTGCCGCTGCAAGCGCTACTTTTGGCACCTTGTGCATCGTTGCTTTCAGCAACATATCTAAAACTGCTTCTGCTTGCTCAAGCTCAATCAATAACATGCAACACTCTGTCGAGCGCTCCACCGCCTTTGGCCGTCCGCTCAAGCCTTTTGCCGCCACACTCGCTAGAATACCCCCCACGTGTCTCCCCGCGTATTCCTCGTCCGCAATCGTTAAGAAAGCTCTCGTAGCGTCCAACCCAGCATCTAGCGCAGCGGCGTTACCATCTGAGCACGCCTTGTGCGCCGCGTCACCTGCGTGTACGAAAACATCCCAGCTGTCAGTCGGTTGCAACCTTCCGTTCATCACCCCTTTACGCGCGTTCAACGTCATCAGCGATGCACAAACACCACTATAAATATACGTACCAAACTCTCCGAGCGAACGGTCGTCGGAAATCGATGACGAACGCGCGCAAGTTGCGGATACATCTTCATACGCATCGACTCTCGCTTTCCAGTGCGCGTGCGCCAGACGCTCGGGCATACTGAGCGCGCGCGCGGCGCGCAGGATGTCGGAGTCATCGCTCGACATCTTGTTTGAAAGGATTTCGACGGCTCGCGCGCGACGGTGCGGCGCGTCGAAATGTGCCGCGAGGCGTTGGACGCTCGAGCTACGCGTAGGGGAACAACTCTCGGCGAGACGCATCGTCAAGCGCTGAAGGGATGCACACGGAATCAACGGTGATGCCTTTTGAGAGGTGCATAAACGATAATAAATACATTTTAATATAATTACACGGGTGCTATGGGACATCTGTAGTCCTACGCCAATCATCGGAACCTGGAGGAGGTACTACTTTTGTCTTGGGCTTGGGTGGCGGCATCGAACTTGAAGGCGATGAATCGTTTCTTGGTAGACCAGACGGTGGCAGTGAACTTGATGATGGTGACAAGTCACCTTTGAGTGTGCTCGGAGACTTGGGAATTTCTCGCATGTCCTTTGCGAGCTGCTCGAAGCTCGGTCGTTCTCGTGGATTTGTATTCCAACAGTGCTTACACAGGTGCGCAATTTTTTCATCCATGTCTTCCGGAATCTCCAACGACTTGTTAGCGAAACCAACGGCGCCGACGACTTGCATTGGATTCAAACCCGCCCATGGCTCACGCATCGTGGCAAGCTCCCATAAAATTACGCCGAATGAGTACACGTCGGCTTTCTCATCCGATTCTTCGTTGCGAAGTATTTCGGGAGCCATCCATTCTGGAGTTCCCGCTTGCGTCTTCGAGCTTACGTAGGTGTTTTGCTTGATCTTGCTCATGCCAAAATCGCACACCTTTACCAGGAAATTCGCAGAAACGAGCAAGTTTGGAGACTTCAAGTCTCTATGCACAATCATCGGCTGAAACGTGTGCAAATAATGCATACCTCGGATGACGTCCACGCCCATTCTCATTCGACGTCGCATATCTAAGGCAGAAGCAACGGCCGGGTTTTGTTCGCGATGTAATAATTTGAACAGTGAACCACGATGAAGGAACTCGGTGATGATACTTAAGTTCCCTGGCACTGTCACGGCACCCATCAATAAGACTACATTTGGATGACGAAGTCGCCGCATGATATCAATCTCATCAATAAATGCCGCTGCTAAGTTCTCTGAAATATCCTGATCTAGAATTCTTTTCACCGCGACTTCGGTACCTCGCCACAATGCGCGGTGAACCTCGCCAAAAGATCCGATACCAATGCGCTCGCCAAGTAAAATCTCGCTCGGATCAATAGTCAAGTCAACCGCTATTTGAAGCTGTATCGGTGTTCCTGACTTGGCTTCTGGTGACTGCATCAAGTGCGGTGACATCATTCCAAATCGCGTGCCAGGCGTGCTATTGTTTTCGGACGGTTCTCGACTGAGCGTCGCCGGCGTTCCCATCGTTGGACTGTCTGAAACATCAGTGAGCGGAGCGGGCTCTGAAGTCACCGATGTCGACTTTGAGTCACTGTTATAAGGCGTCTGCATCATCCCAGGGAACTCCATCAAGTTCAGCATCCTTTTAGAGCCACCACACATGACTATAATCATCACCGCGTCGTCGTCGCCGCAGTAAAATCGACCTCTTACTATTTGCGAGGGGATTTCAAGAAAATCTGCAACAGCCTTAAACATGATCGCCCGATGCCTCTGCAGGCCAACTTGTATTGAACCTAGTGGAAAAATCATGCTTTGATTTTCCGCCATCAACCTGGTGCGTTCGGCTTGCCAAAGATCCGCAAGGTCCGCGTCGCTCTTTGCGGCACCCCCCATTCTTTCTACAATCAAACGCGCGAGCTCCGGCGTCGCATCGCATCGATCCTCAATGTGCCCAACTTCATCAAAACAAAACGCTTCAAATTCTTGCAGCGATAAATCCGTCGTTCGGTCGATCAACGTCACCTCGCGATCACCCGGAGCTGGCCCCAAGGCTCTCAGTGTCCCAACGTCTGGCAACCTGTCTCCCACCATGGCTTCCTCCCACGCGCCAGCAGGATAATACCATCCATCTCGCAAGCACTCACTAAATCCCAACGAAAATTCCTGCCAAAATCTCTCCGCAATCGCCCGGCCGCCGAAACGTTCGCGAAGACTCTGTCTACGCGCTTCCAATAACGCCGCTGCGTCATCATCGTCGTCGCCGCGTGCGCTCAAAGACGCTTCCGACCCACCTAAAGACGCCGAAATCGCCCTCGCAAGGTCCGCTTGGTACACTTGATCCACTTGATCGACCGTTCGCATGCGTTCATCCGCCCATTGCGGCGCACGAACGCCGGTGTCGTGTACGAACGACGTCGCAAAGGCGTTCGAGAGCTGCTCCACGCCAATTGGATTCGGAAACCATTGCCGCCACGTCGTCTGCTGCTGAAGCTCATCGCCAGTGTTCACGCTTGGACTCGGTGCGCGATCGTAATATCCATCGTTTGCGTCGCGATCGGGCGATGGATCTGGGGAATTCGACATGGTTACGTCGCCCCGAAGGCGACGAGGCGCATTTTGAGGTGTCACGCCCGAGCGCGCCTCCCATGACGAACATACGCGCGGCAAGGCGACGGAATCACGCGCGCGACGATGCGTTTAATTCAAGCTAAATTTCATTACGTTACGTTACACGCGTATGTATGGTTTAATGCGCTAAGGACAAGCCGCAGGGCGACGCGCGAAACGCGCCCCGCTGCTTTCGGGTATACACGTCGCCGACTCGGAGCTCATTCTCCCTTCAAAGTCACGCGACAGGTTAAACTGTGCCATCACTCGCACGACAGCGGTCTAGTATCTATGACTGAGCTTTTCCTTCTCCTTGAAATCAAAGCAATACCTACGTGAGAGCACGCGAGAGACGATCTCGTCAGTCGACACGCGCTTTGAAAACTGATCTGATCGCCACCAGAACGCCTTTCCGCGCGCGCACACACACGAACGCGCGCACGCACGCGCACACGCGCGCGCACAAACACATGACCGAGCACTCGCGCGCATCACCATCACGTACCACACCGTCGCCGCGAGCGGAAGCGCGCAAAACAACCCCGCATCCACGGCGCTGTCGCTCACGCGCTTCCCCATGCCTTTCGCCCAATCCTTGAACAATCCGTGCATTACGCCCGTTTTCATGGGCGATAACGCATAGGTAATCTCGCGCAATCGCGTTGGCGTGCGTCCCATGGCTCGTGCGGCGCGCGCGCGGACGTGTGACGCGTGTGCGCGCGTCGGGACGCGACGCCACGGCGTAGGGATCCAACGTTATGTATGTACCCGGGTACATACGCATCGCCCGCGAGTCCCCCCCTGCCCTGGTCACGATTGGTCGATCCATCGAAGGAGGGAAAAAATCCAGGCGAGCGAATGTGACGTCGTCGCGCAGCGTCGTGGTCGCCGCCTCATTCGACCGCGCGCGCGAGCGGTGCGTGTGCGTGTACGCGTGCATCTACATCTAAACCTTTGGTTCCGTCACCTCTCGCGTCGGTACGGCGCACGAACGCGCGTGAGCCGGGTGTGTGTGCGGTGTTTTCGCGCCAATTGGTTGAGAATTTCGCATTGACATTGCGAGGTGACACAACCATGGGTTCCGTGCATGATTCCGTGGAAGACTTGCATCCGATCGCGTCTAAGGTTGCGTATACGCGTTGTGAGGATGGGTACGAGCGTGGTGAGGGTGCGGGTGGGAAGACCGGGGTGATGAAGGGTGGGGAGAGCGACGGCGGCGCGCGCGGCGGCGCGCGAGGGACGCGAAGCGCGTCGAGCGACTCTTTGAGCGCGTCGAGCACGCACCTGGAGGTGGAGGAAGTTGCGGAGAGGATAGCGGCGATGTCGCCGTGGGCGGCAAAGGCGGATGAGGAGGCGTCAAATGCGAGAGCGTTGGCGTCGCGGGAACGCGACGCGGGCGAGCCTTTGTTGCAGGACAATCCCGATCGGTTTTGCTTATTTCCTATTCGATACAGCGCCGTGTGGGAGATGTATAAGAAGGCCGAAGCTAGCTTTTGGACTGCAGAGGAAGTGGATTTGACGTATGATTACAGAGATTGGGTGACTTTGAATGACAACGAGAGGCACTTTGTATCACACGTGTTGGCGTTCTTCGCCGCTTCTGATGGCATCGTGTTGGAAAATTTATGCGCTCGTTTCATGAATGATATTCAGCTTCCTGAAGCTCGGGCATTTTATGGATTCCAGATTGCCATCGAAAACATCCATAGCGAGATGTATTCGTTGTTATTGGACACGTACATTAAGGATCCCGCGAAGAAGTCAAACTTGTTTCGGGCGATCCATACGGTGCCCACGGTGGCAAAGAAGGCAGACTGGGCATTGAGATGGATTGGCAGCGATGCCAGTTTCGCTGAACGTCTCGTTGGTTTTGCATGCGTTGAAGGCATATTTTTTAGCGGGTCATTCTGCGCAATCTTTTGGTTGAAGAAGCGCGGCTTGATGCGTGGGTTGACTTTCTCCAACGAACTCATCAGCCGCGATGAAGGTTTGCATTGCGACTTTGCATGCTTGCTCTACAACATGTTGAAGAATCCCTTGTCAGAAAACATGCTTCATCGCATCATTGGCGATGCAGTGACGATTGAGAAGGAGTTTGTGTGCGATGCTTTAAGTTGCGCGCTCGTCGGCATGAACGCCGACCTCATGAGCACGTACATTGAGTTTGTCGCCGACCGCCTTCTCGTGCAGTTGGGTGCGTCCAAGCTTTACAACGCTGTGAACCCATTCGACTGGATGGAGCTCATCTCGCTTCAAGGCAAGGCTAACTTTTTCGAGCATCGTGTGGACCAGTATCAAAAAGCTGGCGTCATGCACAGCGCTGACGACAACCACGAATTCCGAACCGACGTCGATTTTTAAGCAGTAAATCTGTGTTTGAAGAGGGTCCAATTTATTACATCCACTTTAATTCCGTTCAATAGATGAGTTTTAATTATCATTGTGCATTGCATATTAAACGGTCAAGTGAGTTGGGATGGTTTGCTAAGCGCTTGGTTCCTTCTTCACTGTGTGTAAATTTAACCATTACAAATCTATTTTGGCTATCCAGCGCCTAGCGCGCGTCATCTATATTCCTCGTATAACCACTCGTCAAACTCCAGTCTATTCGGGCCGAAAACGACGCCATCGAACAGCGATTTCGGTTTCCGCTTTACTGGTAAGTTGTGAACCTCGCGCAAGGCGTCACACAACTTGACATACGTCCCGCTCGAGAGCGACGTCTTCTCAGAATCGATGGCGTTCAAGATCTTCGTCGCTAACTCTTGCGCAAGTGTGGGTTCATTGTCTTCCATTGATTGTTTTTCATCTTCATCACCATCCCTGAAGACAAAATGTTCGTCCTCTGGTCCATATTCGCTCGCTCCGTACAGTTTACGCCAGATCTGTTTCAGCGCCTCAAAGAGAGCGCATTCCCTTTCGCCTCCAACACTCGCAAAATGCGCCGCCCTAGTCATCACCCGTCTGCGTTCATGCTTGTTGAGTTTAATGAATCTCAACAATTCCGCCGCAGCCTCCTGTCCTTCGCTCTCCGCTATCTCGAGCGCGTCGTCGAACCCGTTCACGGGTCCCGCGCGACAAAACGCCCACGCCAGGATATCCACGCGACCCGCACTCGCGGCCTCCCACGTCGCCGCGCATTCATACGCGCTTCCATGCACGTCGACCAAGTGCTTGAGCTCTTCTAAATTTCCCTCCCGCGCCGCGTCGAAGGTTCCACGAAGGTCGAATTCGGATCGTCGCACCGGCGGCACCCCGACGATGCCGCAGCGCGCGCACGAAAACGGCGGCACCAGACGACGCGGCGGTCGTCTCGCCCGACGCGCGCGCGGACGCTCGCACGAAATTGCGTTGTTTTTGTCGCGCGCGTCGTCGTTCGGCGACATCGCACCGCGCGTCGAGGTGTGCGGGTCGATGTGCGCATGGGAAGACGAATCGTTGGGTGCCGAGTGGACACCGCCGCCGGTGCGGGCATCAGATGTTGCGCGTTCGCGTTCGACGCGTGAGGAACGGCGTCGAGCGACACGGCCCAGAATGCATGCGAGTTTCATTGCATCCACGTTAATTTTGTTCAATGGATGATGGGTTTTAGTTATCATTGTGCATTGCATATTAAAAGGTTACGTGAGATGGGATGGTTTTCTAAGCGCCGAGCAAGCTTTGTTCCTTCTTCAAAAGCTTTGCCACCTTGAGTTGGCCAGTGATCGCCTTGAAACCAATCAAAGCCGCCAGACCGAACGCCACTTTGGCGTACAACACAAGACTACTGACATACATCACGACACCGACGTTGACGGCGGAGCACGCGATGATTGCCTGCATGGTCACCTGCTGCATGATGGCAACGCGGTCGAGCGCACGCTCCGCTTCCAAAGCGCGAACGCGAATTTTGAGCTTACCGTTCTCAATGCGCTGGATGATGTCAGCAATGTTGCTGACAGCATCCGGGCCCTTGAACAGGTTGATCACGGCTCTGGTTTGGGCGTCAGCACGGCGCAACCAATCGCGTTGCGCCGTGACGACTTGCGGCGGTAAAGAGTTCGGGTTCGACTCAATGAGCAAGTTGCGCGCGTACGGCGCAGCAATTTCGGAAATGTCGAACTTCTTGTTGAGCGTCTTACCGATACCATCAAGGACGGAAAAGGCGCGCTGTATGGTGTGAAAACGAAAACAAATTGGTTAGTTATCATTCTTTTGATGCGTCGTCAGCGCTCGCGCTCGATAATGAGTTTGCTCAGAGAAACCACAATGCTGAAAGTAATCAACGTAGGGCCGAAACCCACAAACATTCATCGAAAATATTATCTAGATAGCGTGTTCTCATCAGTGCAAACGGTCGCGTCGTTGTCGAATTTCGAGCCGTCGATACTTACCACAACAAACGTAAACTCAGCCGGGAAACGGAACGGTTGATCCTTGCTCACGACTAACAAATCTTCACCAATGTTGGTCAAGATGCGTTTGCGCACAGCCTTTTTCTCTTCCTTGGTACGAGGAGCTTTGAACTCGGCTTCGAATTCCTCCTTGTTGGTGTCACGAGCCTTCTTTTGTGCATTGATGCGCGCATCAAACTGAGACAAGAAGAAGTCCGCTGTGCGTCTCACCGCGGTGAGATCCGCGCCAGTGTCAACGAGCACACCCATCTTCATCAAAGCCTTCACAGCGCTATCACTTTGCCCTTCATACGTTGCATAGAATAAGTCTAACAAGCCATCGCGAGTTTGAGTCGGGATGCGGCCCATCATACCGTAATCGTACACAACCAAACGACCTAAACCTTCCGCATCGCCGGCGTCGACGGCGACGTTACCAGGGTGAGGGTCGGCGTGGAAGAAACCAAATCGTAAGACTTGTTGCAAGTACGCCTCAACAGCGAGGCGAGCCATGCGATCCGGGTCGATGCCCAAAGCCTTGATCTTCTCCACGTCATTAATCTTCACAGCTGGCGCGTATTCCATGCACAGCGTCTTCGTCTTGGTGAAGTCCCAGTAAATTCTTGGCACCTTAATCCAATCGGAACCCGCGAATTGCGCGCGGAACTCTTCAGCATTCTTCGCTTCGTTAGTGTAATCGACTTCATCGTACAACACACGAGCGGTTTCGTCGAAAATAGCAACCCAGTCGCGCGCGGCGCCATCCGTCTTTGGGTCGACTTTTTGCAACCACTTGGCGATGACGCGCAAGTTCTTAAGATCCACGTCGAAAATCTCCTTCAATCCAGGGCGCTGAACCTTCACAATGACTTGCTCGCCAGTAATCTTCAATTGCGCACGGTGAACTTGCCCTAAAGACGCCGCCGCGAGTGGGGTATCTTCAAAGTTGTCAAAGAATTGCTCCACCGGGCCCCCGAGCTCGCTCTGGAGAATCTCCTTCGCCATGGCCGTCGGGAACGGCGGCACACGATCTTGCAACTTTTCAAGCTCACGAATGAACTGCGGACTCAACACATCAACTCGAGTAGAGAATTGCTGACCAATCTTAATGAATGTAGGCCCAAGTCGAAGCAACCCGAGTCGGAGCCAGTTGGCAAGACGTTCCAACCGGGCAATTCTCTTCTCCTCCGTGTAGCCACCCTTGTACGACCACTTCACTCCGATGAAAACGCGTCTAAACACAAAAGCGAAAACGAATGACCAAATTTCAAACGACCGCGCGATCGTCCCCACGGACTTCAACCGCCCAAAGTTCAACGGCGGTTCAGAAACCACGACGTCCCCATCCTCCTCGTCGTACGTCTTCGCGTTTACAAACTTCTTCGGCTTCTTCACCTCAGCAGTCACCGCACTCCCACTCGTCGACGCCGCCACATCTGCTTCCTTCTCAGACGCCAATGCCGCCTCCAAACCCTTCAACGTTTCGCTCTTACACTCCTCATCCTCGAGGCACTTCTCGATCTCCTCCGTGCGCGACCCGCCGTCGGACTTCGACGCCGTCGGGTTCGTCACCGCACACCGACGACCGTGTCGCGCGCGTCCCTCCTGCATGACACCCAAGCGCGGGTGCGTCATCCCCCGCGGCGTCGGCACCGCGCTTAATCGCACGAAACGTTCGCGCGCGGCTCGCGAGTCCCCGCTGGCATTCGCGCGGGTGTGGATAATTCCCCGGCGCGTCGCGCCGCTGCCGCCGCGCGCGCGGTACGTGTGCATCGTCGTCGTCGACGACGACGTCGACGCGACGGAGGCGAGCATCATCGCTGCGTGCGGGCGCGTCGCGGTGTGCGGGCGCGCACGCGGCGTTGGGTACGGACCGACGGCGCCGCCGACGTCACCCGTTTCTTATCCTTTGGATATTTTCGCCAATCAAGACCAGGGACGAGGGGGGTGACCAATCCAGACCCAAACGGAACGACGCTCGCGCGCGTACGTCTGGAAACCGTGAGAGGTGTTTGATGCGGTGCGTGCGGTGCGTGCGTGCATAAATGCATGCATGGATATGTGTATGAATATATGTATCAGTGGTGTGTGAGAGGTTGGTGCGGATGCGCGCGTTGGGAGGGGCTGAACGCGCGGCGAGCGGGACGTCGCGCGCGGCGGCGGCGTTTACATCGAACGCGCGAGTTCGAGTAACATGGATTTCACGCCATCGTTGTGCTGGATTCCGGCACGCGCGGCGTCGCATTCGCGAGTGACGGATGCGCGCTTGGTGGCGATTTTTTGAGAGAAGCGTTCGGCGCTGGACTCGGACGCGCGGGTGATGTTGGCGAGTTCGCGGGAAAAGCGCTCGTCATCCGCGGCGGCGGCGGATTTGATGGCGTTGAACTCTTCGTACGCGGCGCGGAGCTGGGACTTGAATTCGTTGGTCAATGTATCGACGCGGTCTTGAATGGATTTCGCCGCGGCCTGGTGATCTCGGGCGGCGCGCGATGCTTCGGCGGCGAAACGCTCAAAGTCTTGTTCAATTTTGCCAGTCAATTTGCGAGACGCGGCTTCAGCTTCGATTTTGAATGAATTCACCAACGAATTGATACGTTCGCGCGTGATGCGGCGGTTGCGCTCGGCCAAAGATTTCATCATTTGCTCTAAACTTGCCATTTCGTCGCCTGGAATGATGGTGGAAAATTTCGATGACTTGGGCTTGCCCAAGCGCGACTTGGTTTTGGCTTGAGCTTTTCCAGAAGACAAAATTGGAGAGATTTCGTTGGATTCGTTGAAGAAGTTTGACAATGGCGACCATGTGTCGTCTTCACCGTTAACACGTTCGTCGTCATCGTCATCATCGTCAAAATTGATGTCTTCAAACGTCACTGGTGGCGCCGTCGACTGCTTCTTGAGAATGCCTCCGCCGGTTTTCCAATCGGCGACGCTATCAATAAGACCAGAACGAGGACGCTTCGCACCAATCGTCGTCGTCGGAATAGAGTCGTCATTTTCTTGAGACGCTTTGTTCATCGTTTTTGGTACCTTGAGCGATGCTGCTGGAGTTTTGAACACAGATTTACCCGGAGGACGTCGTGGCGCGGAACGTTGCAAATCGGCGACGACACGCAAATACTCTTCACGCTGCTTCTTGTTCGTGCCTTTAGCCTTGATCATTTTCAAAAGTGCAGGAATATCATCAAAAGTCCACTCAGCGTCATCTTCACTTTCAGAATCGTTCTCAGATTCTTCGCGGCGCGGCGGAGCGACTTGAGTTGGCGGTGGAAGAGGTGACGGAGAAAAGTCCAAGCGGCGCGCCTTGACGGGCAATTTCTCTGGCAAAGCGGTGTCGAGTTCTTCTTCTTCTTCCGCGAGATCAAAATCTTCAATCGTATCATCTAGTTGTTCATTGAGTTTCTTCATCCCCACTTGCTTGGCTTTGCGCGACGGGAGTCGTTTGACTGGCTTGGACGGCATCGACACCGCGCCGCGGATAGGACCAGTCTTTGGCTCGTCAGATTCGCTTTCAGATGACGAAGAAGAATAATCGAAAACCAACGGTTTCGCCTTAGACTTGGACTTTGGTTTTGCCTTTGGTTTTGGTTTTGGTTTTGCTTGTGCCGGTGTTTTCTTCGCCGCCGCCTTCTTCACCGCCGCGGGCGCTTTCTTTGGCTTTTCTTCGGACAACGCCTTTTCAAACGTTTCCTCGTCGACGTCATCGTCCTCGGCTTCGAGATCAATGTCCAAGTCCAAAATACCAGTAGAAACCTTTTTCGCGGGAATCAAGTTTGAATCAGTAATGTACAAATCAACGACAGTGCTATGCTTGCTCATTCTGAAGAACTGCTCCAAAATAGCCGGCATGTTGTGCTGTTGAAACTCAATTTGGATCCAGGCATCGTCGCGCACGTCGTACGGATCATCGCACGCCAAACCAATCGGCTTGCTGCGAATACCGACGTGCATGACGTTTGATGAGGGCATAGAAAATGTGCGAATGTCCGAATATAAGATATCCACTGGCTCAGCGCCATCACTGCCGTCCAAGATTGCGTGCGCGGAGAGCATATCCGTACCAAAGTTCACCCAGTTGTCAGACATTTCAAGCGCACCAAAACGCAACGACGTCGCTTCAAAACTCGCCACGGTCGCATTGCTTCCTTGCGCGGCGTTGAAATGGCGAACCAGTGTCTTGAGAGCTTTAAACATGAGCGCATTGTTCTTAATCTTGAACAAATCCTTAAATTGTGAAGACACGTGCGTGAACACCGTCGACGCGACATCCGCGTCGAGAAGATTAGCCTTGACGAGTCGGAACAAAAGCTCACAGATGTGCTTTTGACAATCAAAGTCACCGCATTTCAAGAAAACAGTAGATAATGCCGTGAGATTCTCAAACTCTGCGCGACGATTACGCTTACCACTTGAGGCTGGGCAGAGAATATCCTTGAGCGCCGTGGACGTATCGACGCACCCTTGCGTGATCGATTTCAAGCACAACAACGTTTCACGTCGCATAGACGGAGGTAAATCATCGATGAGAATAAAATTGAATGCAGATTTCACCAACGGCTCCCATTTTGCCTTCCCATTCGCGTCTTCATCGAGTAATAATTGAGAAATAATCCAAACAATATCCACAAAGATGTCGCGTTCGCGTTGCGGCAGAGCGTCGCGCGCGTTGCCGACGCGCGCGACACGATCAGAATAACGCTGAAATGACTCAATCAACGACGCACGAGCGTCATCGCTTTTGATATTTGCAGTAATATCGGCGTGATCAACGACGATTCCCGTCAACGCGCTCAACGTGTCGATATCCCACTCGCTCGATGGCGCTTCCAACTCCTAACCGATCGGCGCGCGGGGTCAGTCGTTCGCGCGCCGACGCAACACGCGCGCTCAAAATACACACACAGATGCACTCACTCGCGAATATATATACGCGCACGCGCACAGAGAGAAATCACGACACAAACGCACCTTTGCCAAGCACGCACACGTTCCCGCAAATCCTCGCGACGTTGACACGTACTCCCGCTTCGCCTTGTCGCTCGCCGCGCGAATCGTTCGCGTAAGCAACGCGTTCGCGTCCAACCCATCCCCGCGCTCGTACGTCTCAATCACCCCCTGTGCGTCACAGTGAAAACGCGCGAAACGAAATTAGTACGTACATCGCACACAATCAAATCATTCGCGCGCGCGCGCATATACGCCGACGCAACGTCTCAAATCTCGAACACCGCGTCCGAGACATCCCCGACTCCGCGTGACTCCGCGCGACGACGTCGTCACGCACCTCTAACGACCCCGCAGAAGTCATCGAACGCGATACGATGTGTGTGTTCGTCCCACGCGCGGGCGCGAGCGTGTCGGCGGCGACGTCTCGCGGTCGCCGTGCGTCGCGGAATGACGACGTGGGTGCTCGGTTTTCATCCATGGCGTGAGTGCCTTGATTTGACAGTGCGTAACGCTTCGTTGTGCGTTACTTGGAGCGATGCGTGGGCAGCATTCACCGACGCGAACGACGCGAACGACGCGTCGCGAGAACGTGGAATTTACGGGAAATAAATATGACGGCGGATGACGACGCGTTGAGGACGCGATTGATGAATTTATCCATGTGCTTGAGCGAGGATTATCCCGACGTGAAGGAGCTCGGCGCGAAGGAGTGCGCGAGGTGCGAAGAGGAAGAGATTCGGGCGTATTATGAAAGTGGAGGGGCGAAAGTGCCGCGCACGGTGGTGGAGGCGAGAAAATATATGTGTGCGCAGGCTGGAGGTGGGCGCGCGGAGATGACAGATGCGGCGCTGCGATGGACGGCGAATGATATGCAGGAGCGTTCAGAGAAGAACGCGCACGTCAGCGCGGCGAAGGATTATCGTCGATGCGTATTTGCGCACGGGATTCCGTATCGAGCGAATGGATTATTTCCATTGGATGATGCGCTTTTGACAGAGTTTACTGCAGATGCGACGCTTAAGCCGTTTCAAAAGGCCATCCCTGGGTACGAGCAAGGGAGCTTTTTGTCGTGCGAATCGTGGGCAGTCGGCGACGACGCTGCTGCGCGTGGACTTGATCTTCGATACTTTTATCGCGAATGCGTGCAAGGGAGTCCATATCCTGAGCTTGTTGCGTGTGCGCGCGTGGGTGACGGAGGTGCGATTGGCTTGAAGACGTGGACGCTCGCGCATGGCGGATGCATCGAAACCATCCTCGATGAGACGACTGCAGAATTAGTCAAGTGCTACACGGCACCATGCTGCGTCACGATTGAACTGAATGCAAAAATCAAAAAACCACTTCCCTTGCATACCACGGTGAAAATTCACGTGCAAATCAAGTCCATAGAATCGAACGGGTTGAGAATATGGACCACGGCGCGAATCACTGACCCGGCGGCAAAACGAGGGGAAGAGCTCATCGCCAGCTGCGAAGCTCAGTTGTGCGATGCTGGGATGCTGACACGAATGCGAATGTAATATACACTACTTCTAAGCCTATGTTCATCGTCTAAGTGCTAAAGAACGCATGAGCGTCGTTAAATGTCCAAAAAAGAGCTTGCCAGGAGGAGTTCCAACGCCTCGTCACTTTTAATCTCAAACGTCGGCATTTCTTCGTACCCCGTATCTGGATTTGACGATCCAACGTGCCGACGCCTGTGTTTGCAGTACTCTAACACCCTTTCAAGCGTTGATGTGGGGATCATGCTCAACTTTACCACTTGCGTGCGTTGCTCCAGGAAGTTACCTTTGGAATTGAGCATGCGCCGTAGCATGGAACTCGCGCTCACGAGACCGTATTCGACGACGAATTCATCCCCGTCGGCACTGACCAACGTGATCATTGTCTTTGGGTCGAGTTCTGAGGTTGACATGGCGATACGCGTCCGCACATGCGCGCGCTAGTGTGAGGCTGATGAGTTGGGCTCGGAGAAGAGCATAGAGTTGAAGAGGAACGAGGTGCACAAAAGTGGTACGTTTTGCATTACAGGTAAAAGGCTAGAGTAAACAAGAATCGGTACAGGGACATCATTATCATCATCATGCTCGCTATCGATAAGCCGCTATGTTCTTTTCAAAACGCAACCGTAGAGAGTCGACTATGCGAACGGTGAAATCGTGTATGTGTGTCATCGTCGGTGACTTAGCAACCACCACGCAAGCGCAACACCAAGTGGAGCGTGGACTCCTTTTGGATGTTGTAGTCGGCGAGAGTGCGGCCATCTTCGAGTTGCTTACCAGCGAAAATCAAACGCTGCTGGTCCGGCGGGATACCTTCCTTGTCTTGAATCTTCGCCTTGACGTTGTCGATGGTGTCCGAAGACTCCACTTCGAGCGTAATCGTCTTACCAGTGAGCGTCTTGACGAAGATTTGCATACCACCACGCAAGCGCAACACCAAGTGGAGCGTGGACTCCTTTTGGATGTTGTAATCGGCGAGAGTGCGGCCATCTTCGAGTTGCTTACCAGCGAAAATCAAACGCTGCTGGTCCGGCGGAATACCTACGCACGAATTCACAAACCAAATCACATTCGTCAGTCATCACACAATCATCATAAATCACACAACATCAACGCTAACAACGTCCCATCCCCCACCGCTCTCCCGCGTTGACCGACGCGAGGCGCCCTTCCGACGCCTTCCAGAATTGCCTCCTCCCTCGGACCACACGATCTCGCCCTCACACCCCACGACCGCGCGCACACCCATCCAACACCCCACACATCCCTCACCCATCACCCCTTCCATCGTTCCACCCCACCTTCGCTCGCACGATCTCGCGTTCCGAGCCGTCGCGTCGCATAATTCTCAGATCATCACGCGACGTCGATTGGTCGATCGTCCCACGCACCCTCCTTGTCTTGAATCTTCGCCTTGACGTTATCGATGGTATCCGAGCTCTCGACCTCGAGCGTGATGGTCTTCCCGGTGAGCGTCTTGACAAAAATTTGCATCGTGCGTTTTCCTGTGTGTTCTTCGCGTGTGTGTGTGTGTTCGCAGCGCGCGCGTGAATGGCGTCGGAATTAACCGCTGACGCGACACGACGGTCGACGTTCCAAAGGTGTCACGTTTGAAATCAAAACGACGGGAGGGGGGGTACCGCCCTGGTCGTGATTGGTCGCGATTGGGTGCGTGTTTTTTTTCAAACCAATGGGATGTGACGCTTTCATGGGTACATGTGACGTCACACTATGGAGCGAGCGATCGAACGCGGTCTGTGGGGGGCGATGGCGATGGCGATGGCGCCGAATGTCCGAACGAGCGCCCGTCGTCGGGGTCCGAGGGCGCCGCGCGCGCGCGCGCGCGACCGCATTCGCGCGAACGCCGTCGGAGGACGGGTGCGTTTCGCGTGGCGTGTAAGAGGAAGAGAGAGAGAGAGTGGTGTGTGTGTGTGTGTGTGATTGACACGGACGCGTTCGCGGGCGTGAGGACGCGTGATTGGTTGGACTTCCATGCTCTCGCGCGCACCGACGAGCGGCTCGGGGCGCGCGATCGCATCGTCGGTGCGCGCGCTCGTGAGTCTCGGTGCGGGACCGAGCGCGTCGAGTGAGGGGTTGAAGTGTTGGAACGCGAACGTGAGCGCGGTTTTTGCGAGATTTGCGTCGAAGAAGCAAGGTGGTTCGTCGAGTAACGGGCGGGATTCCAACGCAAAGTATTTGGGGTTGAAGCGAGGGAACGGGGAAGTCGTGCGTCCGGGGCACATTATAGCGCGACAGCGAGGCACGAAGTGGCATCCTGGGATTAATTGCGGGATAGGCAAAGATCATACGTTGTTTGCGCTCGTACAAGGCAAGGTGAGCTTTAGTACGGATAAAATCAAGCAGCGAAAGTTGGTGCACATTACGCCGCTGAGCGCAGACCATCCCAAGTTCATCGAAGGCTTGGCGTAAAATAGAGTTTCAATTTTAGCACATACCACTTTAGGAAGACATCATCATGATTAGTGGAGTATTAGCGTCTTTATCGCAATTAGCGAAGACGCACGACACGGGTGGGGTGGAATTCTGGCACCAGCCCGACCGCGCGGGTTGGCTATACAAGCAAGGCGACGTCATCTCCACGTGGCGCCGCCGCTGGTTTGTCCTCAAAGATGGTCGATTATTCTGGTTCATGAACGAGAATGTCACCCCCGAGAGTAAAACCCGAGGCGTCATTGACCTCAGAAATTGTCTCTCCGTCGCCAGTGCGATTGAAAAAACAAATAAAGAGGGCTCTTTCGAGATTACGTGCGACGGAGAAACCAAATTTTTCATCGCAGACGACGAAGATATCAAAGACCAATGGCTTTCAGCCATCGGTAATTGCATTGTTCGTGCCTCATTTGCCATTTCCGATCACGTTTCGTACTATTAGTTCATTTCATAGCCTCGTTCAATGCCAAAACCAACATCAAATCAATGCTCCACGCGTCCTCCTAGGCAAACTTCGACAACGACAGCTGGTCGTCACATCGCACCGCGCAAACGACGCCCCACCGCCATGACGCGCGAAACGCGCACGCGTAATCCAGTCTCATACGCTGATTCTGGATCGAGTACGCCCGCATGGATGGTACGTATCGCCCGTCTCGTCGTCGTCGACCGACATTCTTCCCCATGCGCGCGAATGCAATTCTGTCCGTTGTCGTTTGAAACATCAGCCATGAATGGCGACCGCATGCGCGAACGATGGAGTCTATGGGCGGTGTGATTCGTTGTAGAGCTCGCGCGTGATGACTGCGTGCGATGTGCCTTGTGGTGGTGATCGACGCACGCGTCGTTCGGGATTGCGACGGGGTTGAGCTGTCGCGAGCGCTTAAGTCCCCTGAACCACCGACGTCGGGAGAGACGGTTCGCGAGGGAGCGATAGTACGCGAGAGAGGGAATGATTTGTGGTGTGTGCGTCGTCTATGTACTAATGAGTGTTATTTTTGTTTTGTGTCGCGCTTACGTGTGCAGAAATCGACAAAGGCGTTTACGAAGGAGCCAGAGGCGCGCGAACGTAAGCCTCGAACGGTGGACAAGGCGAAAAAGGCTCCGGCGTCGGTGACAAAGCGGACGCCAACGAAATCCGTAGCGGCGGAGAATGATACGGCAGTGGGAGGGGCTACGGCGAAGCGTGGGCGCGGAAGACCGCCGGGAACGACGAAAGCAGCGATGGCGAAGAGAACGGGTGGGGGGAAGCCAGAAGCGGGCGCAAAGGCGGGCGTTTCGAGAAAAGTGAGCGCTATGGCCAAGGCGGCGGCGATTGCGAAAGAAGGATTAAAGCGACCGGCAAAATACTTTGAATCTAGCGATCGATCGACTTCAGGGCGTAAGGTGCCGAAACGTGCGTCTGAGTCTTCGCCAGGGTCCGATGGCGATAGTCCCGATGTTTTCTTACGTCGCGTGAAGACGCCGAGCGAAAAGACGCCGCCACGAGGCCGAGGTCGTCCTCCAGCGAGTTCGAAGCTTGGTCACGCTGCGGCGGCAGCCAAGGAGGCGGCTAATCGGGCCAATGGCATCTTAAATGCTAACGAGGGTCACATACCGCAGTCGACGGCGTGGAGTGGTGCGTATCGTATGCTCCAAACGTCGCACGAAAAGCTCCAAGCCAAATACGACAAGCTCAAGGCTCAGAAGCTTCAAGATATGTTGAAAGAAGCCGACCGACAGCAAGGAATCTTACTGGAACATGAACGCAAAGCTGATGAGTTAGTGCACCATTTGCGCAGCGAGGCAGATCGTCAGCGTGACATTGCATCGCGCGCGGAAGGCGCGAATGAAAAGGCGTACTCGCTCGAGCGCGAAAACGCCGAGCTTCGCGAGACGGTGTTGGCGTACCAAGGTAAGATGTTACGCATGGAACAAGAATTGGACGCCAAGCGTTCGAATAAAATAGATGAGATGCAAGCTGGTGCGAGTGGTCGAGACCTTACATCATACGGGCTCGAGGCCCTCACTGGTTTACGTTGGGAACCGTTACCGCGCGGCATGCATCGCTTCACGCACGTCTCCACCGGTTTCAGCTTCCAACTTAGCGCCGCGGAGGACGAGGATCATCAACCCTGTGGAATCGACCCTTTTCAGCGTCCAAAGCCAGGCGACAAAGTCGCACATGAGATCACGTTCTTCCCGGTTAACGAGGGTTCCATCGGAGGTGCCGTGCCCCCGCTCTTGGCCGACCCCATGGATTTCGACACCACCGATATGCCCGTATTCACCACTAAATTACTCCAAGCCCTGTACAACGCCAAGATTGCTCTCGCACAAGCACAAACGCAAGGCGCAAACTACTCTCGGGCGTAGTGTTTCCACGCACGCACTCGTGCACACAATATTAGCCAACCAATTTGCAATTGAACACCAACCACACCGAGAATGCTGCAAAGCCTGGCGTTAAACACCCAAACGATGGCGCTGGTTGAATTTCAGATCTCCGCACACGTCCGCGCGCGATGACGACGCCATCGAGCACGATGCATGGAGACGACCTCGACACCGAGTCCCGCACCGTGAGCGGGCTCATCTTTCAGATGACCACGCACGTGAGCGCGTTTAAGCGCTCCGTCGACGTCCTGGGCACGGGGAAGGATACGCGAGAATTACGCGCCAAGCTCCACGACCAACGCGAGAAGCTCGGGGTGATGGCGCGAGATGCGTCATTGGCGGTAAAACGATTAGCACAGGCGGTGACGAATGCGGTGGATGTGGATGATGAGGACAAGGCGGCGCACGTAGCGAAGCATCAAAAGTTGGTCAAGGATTTCCACGCCGTGTTGAAGGATTTTCAAAAGGCGCAACGGACGTGTGCAGAACGTGAGTCGACGTTCTTACCGCAAAAGGGTAAGAAACAAGCGTCGTATGGGACTATGGATGAAGAGCAAGCCGGAGCCGGGGATGGTGAGTATCAGCAGGAGAGTCAGGTTCTTATGCAAGAGCGCGGGCGAAGCGATTTTGCACAAATTGACAGCGAGTTGGAATATAACAACGCGTTGATCGAAGAGCGTGAGCGCGGGATTTTAGAAATTCAACAGCAAATTGGAGAAGTAAATGAAATTTTCCAAGATTTGGCGGTGTTGGTGAACGAACAAGGGTCGATGATTGATGACATTGAGGCAAACATTGTGAGTACAGCGGTGCGCACCAAGGACGCGCAAAAGGAACTCACAAAAGCGGACAAGAGCCAACGGGCGGCGCGCAATCGATTGATTTGCATCGTCATTGCAGTGCTCGTCGCTCTCATTGTACTCATCTTGTTCTTGCTCCAGTAATGGAACGTTGGACAGTGATATTCCTTTAGCTACCGGTAGCTCGCTTGTTGTGTATAATAAAATCATATCATGTCTTCTTACAATCCACTTTCTATACGTCAAGTCGCGCTTCTTCTATGGTCTTGTATCCCTTCGGAATCTTAGGTAAAAGTCTGACGGCATCGTTGAACTCGGTGATGAGTAGCTTGATAAGTTCGAGTCTCGAAGGCGTGAGCGCGCGAGGTTGAAAGAATGTCTGCAGTTGCAATCCGACGCTCTCATCCCACTCCGGTGGGAGAGGGATTTCGGTGAGAATATATGGTCCTTGCCCGTATTGTCCTTCACCGTAAGATCGCTTATCCCACTTCCACAAGAACTTGTCATTCTTGTCGTAAATTTCCGAACCCCATGTGTAGTGCAAGATGAACGCGTTGCCGAGCTGCGAATCCGCAGGAGGCTGCGCCATGAGTAAGCTTTCTGGGTTCACAGCTAATCTGTGATCGATCCCACTCGCCAATGCGGCGAGATCATAGGCGTACATATCACGAACCCATCCCAATTCTTTGCGAACTTCTTCAGGGGTCTCGGTTTCATTGACAAATTGAGCCCAAAGTGGAGCGATTTTTCTCAAATCCACTGTATTAACAACTGACGGTGCGTTTCCAGTCGGCGGCATCGTCTTGCCGCCTTCAAAATATTGCGGATAATTTTTCTTGAGCGTTGCTTGTACCGGATTCATGTATCCAAATCTAAAGCCCATGGCTTCACCTTGAGGGAGAAGAATCGACGGCGACGGCGTCTTGACGATGATGTGATCTGTTTCAACCATGACAACGTGCGAGCATCTCTCAGAATCCGCAGTCTCAAGCCATTGAGTGACAGCTTGAGAACGATCGGCAACGGGATAGTCGCACCACCCATCGCACTTGCTCTGCACAGGGTTGAAGCGCATGGTTGGAATCTCGTGCATAAGTTCGTCGTGGCGACCCTTGTGCAAAATGCGCGTAAACGCCTTCATGATACTCCCTTCAGTTGACGCGTGCTTCAAGTAGCTCGCATACATGACGCGAGATTGCCAATTCATATACACATTGCCGTTACTTGTCATGATGGTGTGAAGACACTTTGGCATATCCGTCTTCCCGGTGGCCTTGGCGTACTTGGGCTCTGTCGTCTGTTTTGGGAGATTGAAATATCCCGACGTCCATTCGATGTGAGGACCTTCGTTTGCGGGCTTTGACAGTTCCGGATCACTCTCAAATTTCAACCAGCATTGCTTATTTTTCGTGCCGTACACCCACACAGAGCATTTGTTGGCTCCGTTGGCGTTCATTTTTGCGCAAGACGCGCAGCACGCTGCGGCATCTGGCTGAGGATTCGTCGTCCCATCCTTCACCACTGCACCCCAGTACTCGCTGTTCTCCTTACCATTGCACGTCATCTCTATTTCGCCCACCGCCGAGGGCGGCGGAGCCGCCAAGTTGCGTAATAAAGGGTCGGAACCAGACGCGCTTTCCGACACCTTGACTTTGACATCCGTGGCGATTGGATCATTCTCAGCCTTGCTCAGCACTAGCTCTTCGTTATCGCCCCGAGTGCCGGCGATATCACGAGAATTACTCTTGTTATCACTCATATTTGTAAGATCAATCGTCGCGGCGACGAGCATAGGATCGGTTTTACCATCGCCATCGCCTCCAACAGTAGTCGTGGTCGTCCGCCCCGTCGTCGACTCCGCCCCAAACGCACTCTCTACTTCCAAATCCTCAGCACCAGGAGACGTCGACTTCGACTGCACGGCATCATCCAAGAACTTTTCTTCCCTCGCGCTCTCCACCTGAGCCTTAGCGAGCGCTGCCGCGCGCGCAGCCTCCTCCGCGCGCTTCACCGCCTCGCGCTCTCTAGCCTTTGTCGCCTCCAGCTCCTTCTGCACCTCGCTCACCTTTACCTGATGCGCGCTCAGCGACGTCTTCAATCGCGTCATATCCATCAAATCACGCTCATACGCCTTGGCCCTGGCCTGTGCCTGCCTCAGCTCGTCTTTAGCCGAGGATAATTCGCGTGATCTCGACGTCAAGGCGCTGGCGAGCGAGCGATAGGTTGACACCGCGGCGACGACGACGACGACGGCGATGACGAGCACTCGGATCGGTGACCGCCGCTGCGATGGCGGCGAGTATCGTCGTGTGTACGCCATATCGCCGGTTTTCAACCTCGTCGACGCTTTACGTGCGTGCGAGTGCGGGGATCGTGGCGAGGAAACCAGCCATCTTGCGCCAGTCGCGGGACGCCGCGCGACGACGAGCCACCGCATACGAATTGCGATAACGACGCGACGACGATAACGACGATGGATAATAGCGATAACAATAACGATTATGATGATGATTATGATGATGATGAGCGCAGTTATTTTTAATGCGTAAGAATTAAGTTCCTTTCAGCTACTTACTTTACGTCGCGACGCCGACCGACGCCCTCTCTCGACGCCGCGGCAAAAGTCACCACAATAAAATCGTGATTTTGCTCGCCGCTTAGAGTTGCGCTTGGATCATGTCCGCCGCGTCTTGCACGGTGGCAATCTTTTCGGCACCTTCCTCATCGAGCGTGATTTCGAATTGCTCTTCGAGCGCCATCATGATTTCGACGGTGTCCAAAGAATCCGCGCCGAGGTCGACAAACTTAGCGTCGGCGGCGACGGCATCGAGATCCGTACCGAGCTGTTCGGAGATGATCGCGCGAACCTTATCAAGGGTGTCCGCAGACTGCGCGGGCGACGAAAACACACACACATACATCGTCAGTCCCGCGTACTCGCGTATCGACGCGCGCGTCTGGCGCGCGGATCAGGCAGGCACAAAAAATCGGTCGGTCGGACACACGCCACATGTCCGATCATAGGCACGCAAACCCCAGCGCCACATCCCGAGGAGGAGACCATCTTTTGACGTTTCGATCGATCGATCGATCGATCGATCGCATCGGTCGATCATCTGATCGATCGATCGCATCGATCGATGCGATGCGATCGAGACGCGATCGACGCGACGACGCCCCCGGGGCGTGACGAGGATGCGCGCGCGAGCGAGCGCGCGAGCGTCGTACGTACCGCGGCGGCGTTGACGGAGAATCGCACGGCGGAGCACACCGGCGCGCGAGCTTGGAAGCTCTTCGACGCGCGAGCGCGGAATTGCACCTAGAGTCGCGAAACACACGTCGCATACGGTCAGTCCACGCACGCACGCACGCACGCACGCACGCATTCGCGAGAGAGGTTTTCGCAACGGACGACGATGGGACGCGCGCCGTCGTCGTCGTCGTCGCGCGACATCACACGCGCGCGCATGAATATGACGGCGAAGAACATAAAACTCGACGCACGCGACCCGCGCGCGAGGCCGCCGCGACGACGACGACGCCGACGCCCGCGATCGATCCCCGCGATCGATCCCCGCGATCGAGCCCCGCGACCGC
>Ga0181562_10000221_pt1 | contig 44826 bp, 31 predicted proteins | sample 011ome_26_FD_139344 | JGI IMG/M metagenome (GOLD analysis project Ga0181562, IMG submission 139344) | Coastal salt marsh microbial communities from the Groves Creek Marsh, Skidaway Island, Georgia - 011511BT metaG (megahit assembly) | ecosystem: Environmental > Aquatic > Marine > Intertidal...
ACGCGCGGAGGATTCGTTGGTGAGGTTCAGGAGTTGTTCAACGCGCTCTTCGGCGGCGCTCACATCGTTCGCGACGAATGATTCCACGGATGGATGATGATGATGATGATGATGATGATGATGATGATGATGCGCGTCAGTGCTCGACACGCCGAGTGACGATGTCGTCGTCGTCGTACGCGCTGTCGTGGAACGGCCGCGTGGTGACCGTCGGCGCATCGCGCGCGGTCGTCACCGTCGGTCGTCACACGGCGTGTGAGCTATGCGTCGGGGACGGCGACGCGACGGTGTCGAGAAAGCACGCCGAGTTTCGCGTCGATGGTGGCACCGGGGCGTTGGAGGTGCGCGACCTCGGGTCGACGCACGGCACTGCGGTCGTCGTCGATGCGGCGACGCGCGTGGAGGCCAAGGGTGGGGCGTGGGTGTGCGTGCTGGAGGGGTCGTCGTCGGAGGCGGAGGCGGAGGCGGAGGCGGAGGGATGCGCGGGGCGCGAGGTGGTGCTGGGGAAAGGGGCGACGCGCGTGCGCGCGACGGCGCGGGTGGGCGACGGCGCGGAGGCGTCGACGGATGATGAAGGGAGCGCGACGGAGCCGGATGAGGATGATGGTGCGGTGCGACGTGTGATTGTGGATGATATGGGCGAGCTCACGCAGGCGCGGTTGAAACGGAAAACGCGAGAGCCGACGATGGGAGAGGCGGAGTTGGTGTACGGCGAGTTGGTCGTTCGAGACGCGGGCGCGGCCGAGGCGACGACGACGACGACGACGACGGCGACTCCGTCGTCGCCTGTGCGAGGTGTGAACTTCAAAACGTTTAAGAAACAAAGCGTGGCGGGGATGAAGACGACGTCTGCGCGGCGAGCACCTGCAGAGGCGTATGCGTCTGTGTACGAACACGAGCGACCGATGACGGAGGACGAACGCGAGCAAATGAAGAACGCCGCGCGCGCGGATGAAGAAGCCGATGATTTGTTCGCCATGGGGTTGCCCTCAGACGCCAAAGCGAAACGCAAAGCGCCTGTGGCGAGAAAGAAAAAGCTTTGATGATACGATATGATACAAAATGTACAACGATTCTGTAGCCATGTATTTTACACTGCACTAAATTTACTAGAGGAGGATGAAATCGACGACGCCGGCGACGTCGTCATCTTTCATGTCGCTCAAATCGTGATTCGCCGCGACGTAATGAGTGGTAGCACTCTTAGCCACCGCATCGAACGCCGCTCGAATGCGCTCGTTATGTGCTCTGACTGTGTTGTCATCGTAAGGGACGTACTCATCCTGCGTAGAGACGACGAGCCGAACGTCGACGTTCGCGCACGTCGTCAATGTCGCAATCTTATTATTCATTGGCGCTGCATCGCTGGATGAAGAGCCATCGAATATATCGAGGCTAAACCAATCATCATCACCGTTTCGCCCCGCGAGAGACATAAAGCGGCGCGCTGTCGTTGGTACGCCATATGTCCCGGCCGTCGTCGTCGGCATCAAATCTGTCGGCGAAGCCATGCTCTCCGCCAATTGCACAGCTTCGCGCATAACCTCAACGCCATTGTCGTGGTCATACCAATCTCGGTCACTCACACCAGCCTGCAACACGATACGTTCGATCTTATCAATCAAACCCGCGTCCTTCGTCGTACGCATAAGGTGACAAATGCTTTGACATCCCGTCGAATGGCCGAGCAGCGTAAACTTTTCCACACCAAACTTCTCCGCCACCGCGCGTACGATCATTGCAATCTCTTCCGCGTCGGAATCCAAGTCACCAACCGTTCCATATCTCTCATACGACGATGTTAATTCGAATCTCACGAGCTTGACGCCGCGCGCGCGACACGCCTCAGCCAACGCGCTCGTCGGTGCAACATACGCCAAGCTCTCCGGCCCATCCGTGAGCCCAGGCACGACCACCACCGCGCGCGCGCACCGCGCCTCCGTCGCACCACCAACATCTATCGCGTACCCCGCGCGTGCGTCGCCGTCATCCATATCCGCCACGACATCGCCCCACGTCTGCATCGCCGCGCGTGCACTTTTTCGCGTCGCCTCGTCGTCGCGCCTTATCCACTCGCGCCCGCGCCCACCGCCGCCGCCGCGCGTCCGTGCGCGCAGCTCGCGCGCGCCGCGCACCGCTGCGGTCGCCCCAACCGCTCGAGCGCGCGCGCGCGCGTGAATCACCGTCGCACCGAGCGCGCGCATGCGACTGACGTCATCATCACTCTGCGACGCGCGACTGTCATCGGTAATCATGTACACGCTCAACGCGTCCACCATCGCCATCCGACCCGCCGCGCGCGCGCCGCGCGCCGCGCGACGATGCGTGGCACCGGTGGCGTCGCCTGCGCGCGCGACGCGCACCGCGGTCGTCGCCGGTGCGGCGCACAAGGATGCCGATGTGTTGAAGACGCTCACGTTGAGCGCGCCTGCGGCGATCGCCACGGCGTACGCGGCGGATGCGCACGCCGCGGTGGACCAAGTCGCCAGCGCGTTCGCGGCGTATGGACACTATCTCGGTTTGGTGCTCGTCGTCGGCGCGCTCACGACGGAGAAGTGGACGGTGAAGGCGAACATGACGGAGGCGGAGGAGACGCGTTTGGTCATCGCTGACAGCGTGTACGGCATCGCCGGTATCTTGGTGTTGTACACTGGGTATTTGCGCGCGACAGAGTACGGTAAGGGGTGGGAGTTTTACTCGCACGAGCCGATTTTCTGGGTGAAGATGTGGTTGTTCACCGTCATGGGGTCTTCGTCTTTGTTTCCGACGATTAAGATTATTCAACGCGCGGCGGCGAAAGCCAAGGGTGATGTTGAACCAATGTCAGAGAAGCTCGCGAACAGAATCACCAAAGTGGTGAACGGTGAATTGCTTGCGGTGTGCTCTATTCCTTTGGCGGCGGCGTTGATGTCTCGCGGGGTGGCGTACGCTCCGGATATGTCGTGGCAAGTCGGCGCGGCGCCCATCGCGCTCACATCCGTCGCGTTGGGCGTCAAGTACGTCAAGGAGGCGTTGACTTGGGAAGAAGATACCGCGTAAATCGTCGCTAGATCGCACTACTTATATTGCTATTTATTCATTCTCTGTCTAAGCTATTGGGAAACTTTGCTTGCCTACACCGCCGCGAAGTGTTCATCATCGAAACAACGGCGTCGGCTTGGATGATTTCGACTTTTTCTTCTTCGCAGCATTCGACGATGTCGGCGGCGTATACGTCGGCCGGACGGCATCCATATCTTTCGCGTGTCGCTTCTTGGTGTTTGCCGTCGCCGTCGCCGCCTTGTTCGGGTTGGCTGGTTTTAATCCCACGCCCTTGCTCTTTGTGCGCTCGACGTCTCGCTCAAAAATGGCTACAAAAAATCCCTCCATGTCATCATCTATCGGATCCGCGCGAATCAAACATTTCGCTTCGGCATGTGATAATCCATCGATAGGGATTCCGCGACGGTGCCATTTTGGGAGGGCGTGCGCGAGGTGAAAACCATGTCTCTTTGCAGCGTCCATGACATCACGGACGACTTCTTCGTTCTCTTTGGTGTGAACGCTACACGTACTATATGATATGCGTTCGACTTCTGGAAATCCAAACGCGTGCCTCACCGCTGACTTTTGAAACGCCGCCAACTTATCGATTCGTTCATCGTCTAAATCCTCCTCGTCGTCGGCAGCGGCGGCGGCATCGCCGAGTGCGTGACGCAACATGATGTCGCCGCGGTTCACTTCAGTTCCCGATCCCGAACACGACGGGTCGAGGAGAAGCGCGCGCACGCTCGCGTACGTCTCCGCCTCGGGATCAACAGTTAGAAAGTCTTGACACTTGGCGAGAATGATGCCATCACTCCCAGTCGTCTTAGCGTTTTCTTTGAGACGCTTGAGCCGCTGCGCGTCAGCATCGAACGCGTACACGCCTCCTTCTTTGCCAACCATCGCCGCCAGTTGCGTCGTCTTATTTCCAGGCGCAGCACAACCGTCGATACACGCCCATCCCCTTTCAGGGTTTAACGCTGCAGCAGGTAGACAACTCGCACGCCCTTGAAGCACGACGCTTCCATCCTTGACCAACGCGTGCGCGTGTAAATCCGTACCAGCCGGGAACACGAGTAACGTATCAATCAAGCCATCCACCGCGCATTCGTAGCCGTCCTCACGAAACGCATCCAACGCATCGTTAACCGACATCTTCAATGTATTCACGCGCGCTGTGCGCGAGTATCGTACCGTCCCACTGTTGTCTGGTGAAAAGCGTTCCGCAAAAGCCGCCGCCGTCGTCACCTTCGCCTTAGCCATTGCCTTCTCGAGTTCCCGCGTGAGTGCATCGACGTGCTCAGGCGTCAAAATATCTCCACCATCACGCCCTCGCCAATTCGTGAGCTGCCGTGACGCTCCGAAGAGTAACTCGTACGCGTACACAAAGCCGTCGCCTCTCGCGCGCCACTCGGCTGCGGTCAAGCCGTCTCCTCCCGCGCCTTCGTCCGCGCCCATGACGGCCGCTAAATCTCCACCGATACTGCGAAACAACGACTTCATCGCCCGCACGTGCTTGATGGTCTCCATCACCACCGCATGCGTGGCCTTCTTATGCTTGACTGAGGCGGCCAGCGTGAGCGCTTTAATGCTTGAACCCTTCCTCTTCGCCGACGCCGAGCGCAAAAGCGCCCCGACTATCGCACCCGCATCCACGCGCGTTTCCAGCAGCGTCTGGGCGTCCGGTTTACGCCGCTTCCCCATCGACCGCGCGCGGCGAGTTCTAAAGCAGGTGGTTGAGAAAAGTGCTTTTTCCTTCCACAGAGAGCGCGCCGAGCGCGAGGGCGCTGTTTGTTTACAGTTTAAACGTCGTTGGGTACGTGCGTTGTATCGAAAGGCGGCTATGGGCTAAGAGACTCACACGTCTCAAGCACGGCTTGAGTCTGCACCGCGGCATCGAGGGCGCTGGCATCGCCGAGAGTGCTCGCGCGCTTGAGCGACGCCAACGCAAGCGTCAAATGACGAATAGCGTCGGTGCGAGCGCGAGCGGCAGCGTCTGAGGAGGATTCTCGAGATTTTGCCGCTAAAGCTGCATCTATCTTGAGTGAGGTATCGCGCAAAAGTTGTCCGGCGGTTTTTTTTGGGGCGGCAAACATGGACGTAGTGAATGGATCTACGTCTTCGGCGTCGTTGGATTTCGTCATCGCCGACACCGGGCGAGGAACCGTGAGCGTAACTTTCTCGAAACCATCCACAAATGGCGGCAAAGTAGACGGAACTGGCGCTGCGTTTACATTCGGTTCGATCGCCGGCGTAAGAGGTTCCGACGCCCAAGTATCCTTGACGGCGCGTTTTTTGTCTTCATCATCGACGCTTGACTCGGCGGGAGCTTCAGCGTCGCTGCGACTTTTGCTTCGCAATCTTGGTACGACGAGTCGGTCTTTCCCTCGCGCTGTCGATGTCGCTACTGATGTCGCAGGACCATCATTCGTCGTATCTAGCAACGAAGTTGCCGCCATGGCTTTCGCACGTGCGATTAAATGTCTCACTTGAATCCCAGGCGGCACGCTTTGTAACCGACTCATCACCGAACCAAAGTCATCCATGGAGAGAATATCGTCCCGCATCGACAGCAACACGCTCACCGCCACGCCTTCATAAACGTCACGCGACGAAAAGTCTTCGGCGCCCCCGCGCGTGCCGTTGGCGATGGCATCCATGAATGCGTCCCACAAAATCATCACGTCTTCGTGGTGAAATTCCCGACCAAATCCCAAGCGAAGCCAACGAAGCAAGTACAATTGCGGCTCCACCTCGAGCGCTGCGAGCTTCTGCGCCAGTACAGCATCGATATACACCAAAGCCTTTTCTATGCGTCTAAATGCAGCGTTAATTGGCGACGACGGTGTGGATGCATCTTCGTAATACGTCGCCAACCGCAAACGCTTCCCGTCGCCCGCCGAGTCCGAAACGCCACCCTCTACATCCCCCATGAACGCCTCAAACATCCCATACGCGTCGTGCTCGAGAAAAAGCGCGTCATCCTCCGTCGCGCTCTCGATTTCTTCTTCACTAAACCCCACCTTGGGCGACGCCGACGATGTCGAAGCGCGTCCTCCGCGTCCGTCTCTCACGACGTCAAACACCATCGCCGCCACCTCGTGCATGCCCTGTCTATACCCGCGTCGCGCGCTCTTCTCCCCGTGCACAATCAACACGCGCATCAACGCATCGATACTCTCCACATCTCGCCCGCGCCCATCGCCCTCAATCACCGGCAAGCGCTCAACATCCATGCTCACGGCGCGCGCGAGTTCGCGTCGGTCGCTCGACCACGACGCGCGTTCACCACTCACATCCGCTCTCGCGCGCTCATACGTCATCCTCCGCGTCGCGCGCGCGCGCGGAGACTCTGTCCCGAGCAGTGCGTGCGCCCAGCGCCGCGCGCGAGCGCGTACGACGTCGTCATCGCGGCGATAATCCATCGAACGATCGATCGATCGACGCGCGGTGATTAATCCAAAACCAAATCCAATCGCCGCGTCGGTCGTTCTCGCGACACCGCTCGCCGCCGCGCTCGGTGCGCGCGCGCGAATGACTCGACGCACTTAGTCGCACCACACGACGCGCGTCGGCGCTCGAACGACGTCGCACGCGCGTCGCCGTGTGTCGTGCGCACGCCAACTGTCGGCACATCACCACACGCGACATGCACCGCGCGTCGCGCGCGCACACGCACGCGTGACCGCACGGACGATCGCACACACGCATCGCCGTACATCGGCGTCGCGCGCGGCGGCGGCGGCGGCGGCATGGCGCCGCGCATCGCGGGCGACCGCGTGCTCAATGTGGCTGAGAAACCATCCGTCGCGCGAGAAATCTCCCGCGTGCTGTCGAACGGACACGCGCGTTCGCGCGAGGGCGTGTCGCGTTTTAACAAGGTGTGGGAGTTCCCGTACGTCGTGCAAGGGAGGCAGGTGACGATGGTGTTCACGTCGGTGATAGGACACTTGAGTAATTTTGAATTCGAGCCGGGCGTCGCGCGTTGGAACGACGTGGACCCAAAGGATTTATTTCATTGCCGAGTGACCAAGACGGTGGCGAATGATAAGGTTGACGTGGCGAATAATATAAAACGCGAGTCGCGCGGGTGTCAGAGTTTGATATTGTGGTTGGACTGTGATCGTGAAGGGGAGAATATAGCGTTTGAGGTGTTGCGAACGTGTCGAGAGGCAAACGCGCGTATGGTTGTTTTACGCGCGAGATTTTCGGCTTTGAGCCGGGCGGATGCGGATAGGGCGTTGAATAATTTAGTAGTTCCGAATGAGTTCGAGTCAAAGGCGGTGGATATGCGCATGGAGTTAGATTTGAGGTTGGGCGCGGCTTTTACGCGATTTAATACGTTGGCGTTACAACGCGCTGGGGTGAATTTACCAGTGGATGATCGTGGGAAATCTGTAGTGTCGTACGGACCATGTCAGTTTCCTACGCTTGGGTTCATTGTTCAGCGCAAGTGGGATATCGACGCGCACGTGAGTGAGGATTTCTGGGCGATTAAATGTTCGCACGAGCGCGCGGGAACCACGGCGCAGTTCGAGTGGCGCCGCGAACGTTTATTCGACCACGGATTTGCAAAGAATTTATTCGACATGTGCACCCGGGCAAATATTGCCACTGTGATCGATGTCGATGGTCAAGAAAGTAAACGATGGCCACCACATCCGTTGAATACGCTCGAGATGCAAAAGCGCTTGAATCGCGTGTTGCGCATTTCACCCGAGCAAATTATGAAAATTGCTGAAGATTTATATAATGACGGTTTCATTTCGTACCCGCGTACGGAGACGGATAAATTTCCCGACAATTTCGATTATGACGGTACTCTAGCCGACATGGCGCAGCACGCGCAGTTTGGGTTCTATGCGAATGGATTAATCAACGGGCGCTTTCGTCGTCCGCCCGGCGGCGGCAAGGATGACAAGGCGCACCCTCCCATTTATCCAACCAAACTCGCCGACGACGCGGCGTATGCGAAGATGCGATCGAAGAATGTAAACATGTCAAAGGTGTACGAATTCGTCTGCCGACATTTCTTGGCGACGTGCTCGCATCCAGCGGTGGCGATGAAGACGCACGTCGACATCGACATCGCCGGGGAGGCGTTTCGCGCGACGGGAGTGATGATTCGCGAACGGAATTATTTGGACATTTACGGCCCTGGTCCGCCCGAAGGCCCGAGATTAGCGCCCACGTACGATAACTGGGGTAACAGTACGTTGCCCACGTACGAGTCGGGCGAGCAGTTCACGCCGGTGTTGAATTTCCATCAAGGGGCGACGCGTGCGCCCGATTATTTGAGCGAAGTCGACTTGTTGTCGCTCATGGAATCGCACATGATTGGCACCGATGCCACGCAAGCACAGCACATAGAAAAGGTTGTAGGAGAACGCGGGTACGCGCGCAAGGTGGGAGACAATCGCTTGACGCCCACGGAGCTTGGGGAGGCGTTGGTGTTGGCGTATGACAGAATGGGCGTCGCGGACATGTGGCTGCCGACAAAACGCGCTGAAATGGAGCGTGACGTCGACGCAGCGGCACATAACAGATTAAACCCAGCAGAGGGATTGCGGAAGCATTTAGACACCATGCTTGACGCGTACACGCGATTAGATCGCGCGAAGAATACGCTCACATCAACAGTTGGCTCGTTTTTGGATGGCGGGCAGGCGCCGGGCGGCGGCGCAAACGCACCCGCTCGAGGCGCACCGGCGGCACGCAACGCAGGTGACACCATTGGCGATGTAAGAAACTGTCCAGGGTGCGGGGGTACGTCAAAGCTCTATTCGACGCCAGGCGCGCGCAACATTCCAAAGTTTACGGTGCAATGCGACGTCCAGCATTGCGCGCATCGAGTCACGTTACCATCGTGCACGCGCCGCGGCGAGGTCGAACATGAGTCGTGTGGTCAATGTCGCGGACATTTATGTTCGTTTCGGTTTTCGGAAGCGTTTCTTCCTATTGGTTTCCAACACATGGGTCGATGGACGGGATGCGTGTTTTGCTCGCGTGATTTTGCCGAGTTTGCGCGCGCATGTCAAAACGACGAACCGGCGCCCCGCGCGTCTCCTGTTCGTCAAGCCGCGCCCGCAGCAGCTGCCCGTGGCGGCCGCGGCGGCCGCGGCGGCCGCGGCGCGCGTGGGGCTGGTCGCGCCACGACCGCGGGACGTCGACGAACACGCGCAGAACGCGATGCGCCCGCCGGCGGTGCGAACGCATCCCGCCCATGTTATAAATGTGGCGAACAAGGACATTGGGCTGCCAATTGCCCCAACGGCGGATAATTGCGCACGCGTATAGGATTGATTTGTTAACACTTCGCACGGTGGCTGACGAAGGACTAGAATAGTAGACACGGTGAATATGAAACGTACGTAAAAATGTCAAAACGCGGCGCCAGAAGTCGTTGCGCCAGAAATCGACGCGCGAGTCGACGTCGACTTTCGACACGCGCGTCGGCGAAACGTTATCAATCATGCCCCCACGCACGCGCACATCGTCGCGCACGCCGTCCAAGGCGTCGTCGCGCGCCAAGTCCCCGGCAAAGACTCGGTCTCGCCAAGCCGCAAAGCCCAAAGCCAGCGCGCGAGTAAAGAAAGCGCCCGTCACGCCCACCGCGCCCGCTGCGGCGATGCATTACGAGTTCGGTGGCCCCATTGGCGCCGGTGCAATCACGCTCGTGCTTCCGCTGGTGTGCTACTTTCTTGTGTACGCGTGCAACGAAGACGGTTGCGCGGCGGTGGGCGACGTCGCGCGACGCGGTCTCGCCTCTTTACCCGGGTTTCCCAAGTCCATGGCGCTCTTCGACGCACAAGGCGCGGTGATGGCGCTAGGATGGATGGCGTTTACTATCATCGCGCACGTGGCGTTGCCTGGGATCGAAAAGCAAGGCGTGGTGCTCCCAGACGGTTCGAGGTTGACGTACAAGTTGAACGGGTTTCGCGTCTTCATAGCGACGTGCGTCGTCGGTGCGATCGGTACGCATGCAGGCGTGATCGACTTGACACTGGTGCATGAAAAGTTCTTATCAATGCTCACGGCGATGATTGTATTTTCGTATGCGTTGTCGACGTACTTGTACGCGAGCTCATTTGGGCGCGGGAAGATGCTTGCCAAGGGTGGCGACAGCGGCAACACTGCGTACGACTACTTCATCGGTCGTGAGTTGAATCCGAGATTGTTGAATGGAAAGTTTGATTTGAAGGTGTTTTGCGAGCTCACGCCCGGGCTGATTGGGTGGTTGTTGTTGGATTTAGGATTCGCGGCGAAGGAGTACGCGACGTTTGGCGCCGTGTCGCCCGCGATGGCTTTGGTGTGTGCCTTCCAAGGTGCTTACGTCATTGATGCGCTGTGGAATGAACCAGCGATTTTGACCACGATGGATGTCACTACGGACGGCTTTGGTTTCATGCTTGCGTTTGGTGATTTGGTTTGGGTACCGTTTACGTATTCATTGCAGTGCCGTTACATTCTCGAGCATCCACAGGCATTGTCAAATGCGCATTTGGCACTCGTGCTGCTCGTGCAATGCGTCGGGTATGCTATATTCCGCGGTGCCAACTCTCAAAAGAACTTGTTCCGCACGAATCCGAACGACCCGCGCGTGGCGCATTTGAAGACGTTGCAAACCAAGCGCGGTACCAAGCTCATTGTCAGCGGGTGGTGGGGCATTTGCCGTCATATTAACTACCTCGGTGACTGGATCATGGCGTGGGCGTGGTGCTTGCCGTGCGGCTTCTCCCACGTCGTGCCGTACTTTTACGTCATTTACTTTGGAATTTTACTCGCCCATCGCGACGCTCGGGACGGCGAAGCGTGCGAGGAAAAGTATGGCGCCGACTGGGCGCGCTATTGCGCCATCGTCAAGTATCGTCTCATTCCTTTCATTTATTAGCGTTTTAAAATTTCAACTCTCTAGCCTCCATCTCGCATTTGCCCGCATTTCTTCTAATTTCTGCGAGCGTGTTTCCCCTCGGCTGACTGTACGTTTGCTGGATAAAGTGCAACGCGCTATCTTCCTTTGTCCGCATTCCCAATCGCTCACACACGCGCATTACTCAGGTACGCGCGCTTACCTCGCCACAAAGACGCGTCACTCTGCCGCATCGTCGCGTTCGCATTGACTTCGTCGACGCGTGCGTCGAATATTCCCTCGCGCTCGGACGCTCGCGTTTGAGGTTTTACCCGCCGCTGACGCGCGCGTGTCGTCTCCATACGCCGCATACGCGCTCTCACACAGATTAAGATGTCAGCGACGTGCACGTTCTCGCAAATTGCCACCACCCGCGCCACGGCGCGCCGCACTGCGGCGTCTCCGGCGAAGAAGTCCGCGGTGAGCGTCCGCCCGATGCCGCGCTCGCGCGTGATCGTCGCCGCCGACGCCGCCGAAGAGCCCGGTTCTTCCGCCAAGGGCATGGGTAAGGCTTTACCCATGGCTATGGATATTGGTGCTATCATGAACTTATTGCCCCACCGCTACCCATTCTTGCTCGTCGATCGTGTGGTTGAAATTCAGCAAGGTTCGTACGCGATTGGCGTCAAAAACGTAACCATCAACGACAACTTTTTCCCGGGACACTTCCCGCAGCGCCCAATCATGCCGGGCGTTTTGATGGTAGAGGCCATGGCGCAAGTCGGAGGTTTAATCATGTTGGAACCGGGTGAAGAAGGTGCGTACTTTTGCTTGTATGACGATGCGATAATTGGACACGTTTCCGTCGCCTCGCGCGAATGACGCGACAGTTGTCGCGCTCTCGGTCTCTTTTGTTTGTATACTCACCATTTACACTCGTTGTCATTTCGCACACAGGTCAAGGCGGCACACAGAAAGAATTCTTTTTCGCCGGCATTGACGGCGTGAAGTTCCGCCGCCCCGTGGTTCCGGGCGATACGCTCGTCATGAAGGTTGTGCTCACCAAGTTGAACAAGCGCTTTGGCATCGCCAAGATGAAGGGTCAGTGCTTTGTGGGCGATGAGCTCGCGTGCGAAGCCGAACTCACGCTCGCGCTCGGGGCGTAAATGTATCGTCGAGCGCCTCGGTAACTGTGTGTGCACTGTAGCGTTGTCTTAATATTCACATGAACATTTATTGCCTTTGTTGGTGACACGAAGAAGAGAGACGCTGCGCTCGGCTGCGACGTCATTCCGCGACGCGTCGCATCGGTCTGTCACGCGGCGGCGTTGTCTTGCCTCAAAACATGGATCCATTTTTGTCATGGATACGCGTCGACGACAGCGCAAACCTCGCGATAAACTCGCCGCCGAAACCAAAACCACCATCCTCCGCGTCGTCACGCGGCGCCGCGATTTACGGTTTATTCGGCCACGAAGCGCAGTTCCGCGCCGCATTCAAAGCGCTCTCTCCAAAACCCGCGCCACGAAAACGCGCGCTAACAACCGCAATCACGCCAGACATGCGCTCTAAAGCGAGACGAGCGGCGTTTGATGAAGAAGAAGACATGTCTAGCGTGTCGTACGATCGAGCCGAAGAAGCGCTTCGATATCGCGCGTTGTGGCTCGGCAATCGCGCCGCGTGGCTCATCGCGTCCAAATCGCGCTGGCGCGCGATTCGTGCACGACGACGTCAGCGTCTATTGCAATCCGATGCGTAAACATGCGTCATCGTCGAGCGAAGATCTTCATCATGGCATCGGTACACCGCGCTCTGCATCGATCAATCGCGTCGGCGTACGTCGAGCGTAAATAGCGTTCTTATCCTCGTCTTCATCGTGGTTTCATCAGTCAAGTATACCATTAACGTAGCCGTATAAGTCATTCATCTGTGATAATCATGTCAATGCTGAAAGGTTCGTCGTTTCCACGTATCGAATCGAATCGAAGCCGCACGGTGAACAATTACGCGACGACGGGCACGCGTAACAGATTGCCACACGCCCCGCACTTACACACCCCATCTGGTGCATTCAACGGCGCTTGTACCGTCAGCGCACACGTCGGGCACACGCACGCGACGACGTTGAGCGTAGCGGGATCATCAAAAGCCGCCGACGTCTCAAAGCCTGGAGGACCGCTTTGCGCTCGTTTCGATTCCGAATCGTCCTCCTCCTTAATCACCCCCGTCGGCGACGATCGTCGGTGCAGTTCCTTGGTTGATGGAATGCGCAACACGTGCAAACACCGCGCGCACATGCACAGCGCGTGAGATCCCGCAGGTTTAATGAGCACCGCCGTGCTGCGCGAAACGAGAGCCAAATGTCAGTTACCCATACATACAATCATCGCCGCACCGTTCGCCCTCGTCGTCGCCGCACGCACCAGACTGGACACATGATGAGCACACGCGTCGCTCTCGACGCCGACGCGCGCGGCATGGCGTCGCATCGTTCGCATTGTGATGCGTCTCGTCGCTCCATGGTTTTCACAAAGTACTCTCCACATGATGGACATGGACGGTAATTTGCGCGGTGGTACGCGCGCGCGATGATGTCGTCGCGCACATCGCGAGATGGGTCGTCATCATTGTCGCCTCGGACGTTTTTCTCACGGTCGTCGTCGTCGTCGTCGTCGAGATTGAGATGCTCGAGGGCGCGTTCGAGGCTTGGTTGTGACATGTCGCGAGTCGTAAAGTGAGGATAAAGGATGGATGGCACGTGTGCAATGATGCGGCTGGTATTGTCAAACTACTAAACCTAAATGATGTAACTAGGGGCGAGATCTAATCCTAGAGTCACCGCATCCCATTGATCGTGCGTGAACGCGGCGCGAGTTTCGCTCCACGTGTCTTGATGCGTCTTTTTGAATTCCGCAAATGTCTTTTGAGCGGCGAGCTTCATCGGTGCGGGTTCGAGCGAGGCGAATCCGAGGGTTTCCATGACTTCGGGCATCCACGTTGGGACATCGTATGGGTGCGCAAGTACGCATGCGGAGAGACCGAGGACGGCGGCGTGTTTTGTGGACGTCGTGAGCGGATCGGCGTCGGCGCCCACGGGCGTCGTCTTGGCGACGCGTAAGAATGTCGCTCGTAATTCAGCCTCACTGCTCGCACCGACACCCTTGAGGAAAATCATGAGCGTGGATGATGCGAGCTGGGCGACTTCGAGTTGCTTGTCGGACAAGCTCGCAACGACGGCGTCGCGAAGGGCAATGAAGAGCTCAGCGTCGAGTGCGAAGGCGTGCCCATACGCGAGCGCTTGAATAAAGCGCAACGTCGCCGCGCGCGTGTGCCAATTCGTATCATGTAACGTAGCAATCAACATGTGCGCGAGTTGGCGTAAAACGTCGTCATCGAATCGCACGTACTTTAGGTACGCCACCGTGAGCTTGGCAATCATGGCGAAATCTTTATCCTTTGATTCCGCCGTGCGCAACGCCGCGCGAAGAATGGCTGACGCGCTCGGGGCGATCGCCGCGCCGTCGCCACGACGCACGAGCTCAAGCGCAGCATAAAACACGCCTTCAATCGCGTCGCGCGCCTTGGTGAGCTCTGGATCTGGCATAGCAGGATCAGCACTCAGCGCTTGAGAGGCAGCGCGTTCGATGTCTCGAGTAAACAATTCAACCACTCGGGCGCGAGGTTCCGCAATCTCAGGCTCCGCCGACGCAATCATCAATGCCGCGAGCTGCGCCGCGTGCTCGCGCACAATTCTACTTTCGTGGAAAATCGGCGTGCGTACAGGATCGGCGAGTGCGTCTAACATAGCGTGCTTGATGTCCAATCCGCCGCCGCGACCGAGCTGCGCCGCGCAGACGCGTTTCAACTCCAAGCTCCTCGCCACGTGCGCTACCGTCGACAACGACTCTTCGTGCTCAAGCAACCGTCGAAGCAGTGAGTCAGAGATATTTCCATTTCCACTGTCGGTGCAATACGCGGCGCCACGGAGCCATTCCTCGCGTTGATCCGTGGACGCGTCGAGGGCAAATTTGATAAACGCGCGTTCCATCCAACGCTCGTCCTCCACGTTGGCCACCGCGCGCGATGCGAGGGTGCCCGCAAGCGCCTCGGCTACCGCGCATCGCATGCTTCGATCGCCGTTCTGAATCGTCGGGTCATCAAGGAATGCGCGCAGGCCGGTGACGATGTCACTCGGCGCGACGCGCGCCAAGAGCATCCAAAACCGCGCCACCGCGACGATGAACGCGCCCGTAGACGGCAGACATTCAAATGCGCGCGTCATCGGCCAGTCCGGTCCGGACATTTCGTTTGCGAATCCATAGAGCGACTCCGCGGCTTGCATTAATGCGTCCGCTTTGCCATTCACTTGCGAGCGCGCTTCCCCGGTGTCAAGCGCGGAATGCGCCAACGCAAAATTACGCGTCCATTTGCACACCGTTCCGACGGCGTCAGTCCGGAAGATTTCTCGAATTTCCGGCACGCAGGTGGACTCGTAGCACTCGTAACGACTCAACATCAACAGTGCGCACATTGCAGGAAACCTGGTGACTTTTAAATCACCCAAAGTGCTTTGCACGAATACTCGCGTGGCGCGCGCGAGAAACGCGGCTTCGTCCAGACGCGGGTCGAGAAAGAACACCGTCATCGCGTTGGTCATCATTTCGTAACTCCAATGCATCGGTTTCGTCGTCGTTGACGACTCGTACGAAGATTCCAAAGTTGAGAGCATGTCTAATTTTAACATCTGGATACCGTCGCACGCGCGCGCGAATGCGCCCCGCGTGAACAACAACGCGTAATGCAAAAACAACGATCCGACAGACGCTTGCGCCTTTTCCGAGCCGTGATGCGCGCTTCCAAGCACTGCGCGGACGAATGGCGCAAAGAGCGCTTCGTTATGTAGTACCGCGGTCAGCGTCGTTGAACAACGCAACGCATAGCACGCCGCGATGCACGCGTCTTCGTTTTCTTCAGTGTGCGCCAACGCGTCGATGGAGCGCTGGACAAAGCGATGGGCGTCGCTCGGGTATCGCTCAAACATCGTGTCAACGACGGGCAACGCGCTTCGGCGCACCGTGCTGTATTTACTCAACGCCAACTCCTCTACCACGCGCAAGAGCTCGATGCGGCGCGGGTCCGAGACCGGACCGTGGTCGTTGAATTCGCTCGAGGATCCAGAGTAAAACATCGCCATGCCGTCTCGCCATTGCGTGTTGAGACGAACATTTTCTGCAACGAGCCATCGAGGCGAGCGCGACTCGACGCCAAAAGATTGGGGCTCTGAAAGATACGTGGCATCTGAACGCAAAGCCTCGAACCCGGCGCTTCGCGCTGAGATGGCGTGCGCGTGTGGATTCAACACGATGTCAGCGACAGAGCAAATGAGTCGAAGAGTTTCGACGTCATCGGCGCTGGTTCGCGACACGGCGGCGACGAGTGCTTGCGCGGCGAGACCGCGCGCTTCAGCGCTCGCTATGACTGGTTCCCGATGCGCGAGGAAAGTTTTCGTTGCGTTTGGGTCGCTAAAGTCAGCGAGGCGCACACGGAATCCCGTCAGCACGCCGCCGATGGCAGAGACACGTACGCGCACGACATCTTTTGACGACGACGAAGTCGCGCCACCGTCGATATCCATGGCATCGACGTTCCCCGCACCGCCGTTATTCGTGCCTTGAATCAATGCGTTCGCAGGTTGCGTTAGAAATTCATCCACTATCGCCTCCGCTTCTCGAATGTTGTCGGCGGTTGGATACGACCACTGAAAGGGCGTCGGCGCGTGTCGCGCGCCGACGGTTGACTCTTCCTCATCGTTCACCTCCCACCGCGTTGTCACCCAGTCCGCGACGCCATCTTCACCTAACACATCCTGTTCTTCATCCACCATGTACGGGCTCGTGAGCCCCGACACGAGCATGCTCAAAATGTTCTCTCCAGTATCTAAAAGTTCCATGTTTCCATTCGTTTCGCACGCGCTGAAAATGTCGCGCGAGAGCGCTTTAATCTCCCCCGTCAACGCCGACGCGACGCTTCGAGCGGCGCGATGGGCACCCATGATTAAAAGTCCACTGTTCCATCGTATACGAGATTCCACGGTGGTGCTTAGCGTAGCGTCGGCGGTGGAGATGTCTTCGCGCAACGCGCGCGCGAGCGGGCGCAAAATCTCCTCGACGCTCGTCTCTGGATCCGCCATAGTTGCCGCTTGTACGAGAACGCCAACTTCATCTACAAGTTCAGGAAGCGTATTTTCGCGCACAAACGCTGCGACGCGCTTGACAGCCAACTTACGTATGTCTGGGTCGAGCCGCGCGAATAGTAATCGCAAAAATGGTTGGTACATGGATGTCGAGCCGAGTAAAAATCCCGACGCGTCTCTGGCGCCGCCTTTAAAGGCGTCAGCCGCATCGGACTTACTCCCGTGCGTATCGGGTTGTAAATGCTCAAACAACACGAAGAGTTGCGAGAGAAACTGTACGGTCCACTCGGACCACATGATGGGCACGAGCGGGTTCGCCCCGGGTTCGCCGACGTCGACGAGCGCCGTGACGTTGCTCACCGTCGCGCAAAACAAACGCAACGCCGCGCACGTCTTTGACGAATCGTTCACGTCAATCCCTGGCAGCGTCGCCATGAGCGCCGTCGCGATGAATTCATTGACATTCATGTACGCTTCTCCGTCGCTGTCTTCAAAAATGGTATCTAGCGGGAGTTGTAACAACGGACGAACGCACGCGGTGAGACAATTCATCGCCGGCACGAGTTGCCTCGTCGCCGTTTCGTGCGACAACGCCTCCTCGAATCGCATAAGCACCGTGGGTAAAATCACTCGTGGGCACATGTATGCCAATCGCGACGTAGCCACCATTGACGCTCGTCTCAAAGTACTATTTTTTGAAAACATGCCGCGGTCGGTTAATCGCTTCATCGTCGTCGCGAATCGTTCAACCGCCTCGACGTCCCATCCGTCGCGCGCGTGGACCAACTTCTCCGTACACTTGATACAAAATCGCATAAACGACATCAAATTTCCCACGTAATGCCCACTATTGCTCGGATGGTAGTAATGCTCAATGTAATCCACAATCTGCGCGATCGCCGTCGTCGCGCGCGCGTCCGCAGCCGCCGTCGAGCGATGCGTTAAAAATTTCGCGCAGCTCCGCACCGCGGGCGCGTCTCGCGACGGTTGAAACACCATCGCCGCTCGGCCCGGGAGCTTGCGCCCAAACGGCACGCGCCCTTCAACGCCACCGATGGGAAGCTCCAGCGCACTCAACGTGGCGGTTAAAATTCCACGAAACACACCGTCGGTCCATACGATTTCGCCCGTGACGTCGTGCTTGGCGAGCTGCGCAAACATGGACATCCAATACGCCTTCCAATGCGCATTCGCCCCGAGCGCGTCGAACAGCGCGCACCATTCACCGCGGACGACGTCGACGAAAAATGCCGCATCGTCGCTCCCGTGATTGGCCACGTGCATGCACGGCATAAACGCATGGCACATGGCCAACGCTTCAAAACACGCGTTGTGATCCGTCGATTGACACGCCTCAGCCACGCGCGCCCAAATCTCTCTCGCCGCGCCATCTTCAAAAAATCTCCGACACTTGCGCACGAGCTTAATATACATCAAGTGTGTCGAGCCACGTACGCCGTACCCGGCGTACGCGCGCGCGTCACCTTTGAAAAATCGCTCCGCGCGCGCGAACATCTCGCGCCAATCGCATCGAGCCGACAGACGCGCCCGCAAAGCGCTCGTCCCTTTCCCATGCTTCCCGTACGCATCAATCGCGCGAATCGCCGCATCGCACCACTCTCCGGCGCACGCATCGTCCACGTCCACGCACGCATGGACGAACCGCAGAGAGACGTCGAGCATGCGCGTGAAATCATCCTCGCGTACGCGCGCGCGAGACGTCGCAAACGCCTTGGTCGCGCGCGCCGCGTTCGCCGAGTGCGTCCACGCGCACGCACCCGATGCGCACGCGCCGTAGAGCGTCTCGCACGCGCGGACGTGTGCGGAGAAGTGTTCGACGTCGTCGCGGGCGATGCGTGCGGCGAGCGCCGCGTCGACGCACGCGTTTGATGCCGTGATTGTGGGCGTGAGATGATGCGATGGCATCGTGTGCGTGCGATGCGCCTAGGGGGCGGGCGACGGGCGCGGGTGGTGCGCGCCTGGTGATGTCGTTCGCGCGGTCGTCGTTGTGGGTGTCGTCGTCGTCGCACGCGGGTGTCGTCGACGGCGTCGGCGAGTGCAGGAGTGAGGATGCGCGGATGAGCGACAGTTGGTGTCTACCTAACTACGGTTTCTATTGGTTATACCCGCATGGCGACGACGCCTCATAACGCGCGAGCGCCGCGTGCGGGTTGTGTTTTCTATTCTATCGCGTCGGCGTCGGCGTCGGCGTGGTGAGCGGTGGCGAGGGAGCGGGCGAGGATGGCGGCTTCGCCGTCGGTCGCGGGAGAGGCGTCCGCGAGGAGACTCGACGTCGTCGCAATGTTGACATCGTGCGCGTCATGTGCGTCGATGGGAACCATGGCGAGGTTGCACATGGCTGATTCCGTTTGGTCTGCGTTGACGTCGAACTCGTATGCGCGCGCAATGTCGCGGAAGATGGCTCGAGCGAGCGCGAGCCGTCGATGTCGGCGTTGGCGTCTCGAGAGCGAGTACTCGAGCCATGATTCGGGCCTTGTTAACGCCATGACTGCGTCATTGGGCATGGATGTCAGGATGTCGTGGAATTCGTCGATGTTTGCGCTCGCGAATGCGCGCTCGAGGCGGACGATATCGCGGACGTATCCGTCGGTGACGTCGAGCGCGTCGTCCGCAGCCTCAAACGTCTCGAGGGCGGCTGCAAAATCATCCATCTCGGCGAGCTCGACCACGGCGCGGATGACTGTTCGTCGTTCTTGCGTACCACTCAATCCGCACGCGACGACTACTTGGGCGGCGGCGTGGGCTCCACCGCGATCGAGACGCGTGAGCGCGCGAACGGCGGCGGCGGGCGCGCCGACGGCCAAATGCGCCTTAGCCGTCGCCTCCATACCACCTCGCGCTTCTTCCGCTGCCGCGAGCTCGCGACGAACATCCAATAGCAATGCGTCAGTGGGAAGAAGACGCGCAGCCGCGAGCGCCGCGGCGTCGCGAATGAGCCCACCACGACGCAAAGTACGAATGGCTCCGCAGACGTCGTGGAGAGATAATCGCAACAACGCCGCGCGTTGGTACTCGCCAGCGTCGACGAGTCGTTCACACTGCGCGTTGGCAACGACGGACCACACGTCATGCCCACCACCAATGAAGAGCGACATGAGTTCGCTTGAAATTGGTGCGTTGCTGGCGCTGAGAATGAGGGACGCGGCGCCCGCGTAATCGCCGCGGTACATGTGCAACGCCGCCGCCTTCTCTAAACCTCTCTCGTGCGCCGCGGTGTCGATCTCATCCATATTTGCCAACGCCGTCGCCTCGCTTGCGAGCATTTCCATTGCTGCATCTGTGTCGGCGTAAGGCGCAATCCCGCGAGGGCCGAATGTGAACGCCTCGCGCTCCAACGCCTTACCTTGAGCTTTATACATCCTGTTGGCGAGCGTGACGGCCGCGCGCTGCCCTTCGGCGATCCCCACGGACGTGTTTTCGCTCGAATCTGGCTTGAAAAACGCGCCACTAAACGCCACCGTGGAAGACCCTTTTAATTTTTTCGACTTTGCGCTGGATGATTTCTTTGACGAAGATTTCGTCCCTCCGGCGTTGGATGTCTTGCCCGAATTCTCCTGCTCACAAGCGGACGCATCGCCTGCCGTTGAAATCTCCACCGCGGTTGCCGAAGTCGATTCATCTATGCTACACTCTGCATCGGTGTAATTCCACACGCGGAACGTTTTGTCGTCGCCGCCACTGACGACTGTTTCGTCATCGTATGCGGCGAATCTAACGCACAACACTTTGCCGACGTGTCCGCTGAAATTCGCCAACGCCGTCGCGCGATACATGCTCGTTGCGCCTTCAAATGACCACACTTTGACGCATCCATGTTGCGCACACGCTAGAATTGCACATCCTTTTCGAGGAGACCAACTCATGTCGAGCACAGCGTGTTTCGGTAAAGCGCACGCGACGACGCCTCCGGGGCCGTGCACTAGCGTGCATCCACTTTTCGATGCGCTCACGAGCCACGATGCATACGCGCTGGAATCGTCATCGCTTTCGGGGTGCCACCGCACACAGTTTATTCCTTTGACGTGTTCACGACAGCGCCATCGCTCCTGCCCGAAATCATGTGCGCTTAATTCGCCGCTCGACCATCCGAGCGCCAACAATCCCCGGCGCGGCGAGTACTCAAACGCGTCAATGGCGCGCGAATTATCACCACCATCATCGACCGCACCGCCGTACAACTTCCCTAAATCGAGGTATTTCCCATACTTCCTTGCATCTAGAACTCCAGACTTCTTCACGTCGGCGGTGGTGGCGGGATTAAACGTGTCCAACCATCGCCAGACGCCTCCATCCGCGCTCGCGCTCGTTAGCGTCATCAATCCTTCTTCCTCCTCCTCCCCCTCGTCGTCACCGGAACGAATATCAAACCACGCCAACGTGTGAACCGCACCACCATGACACTCAGGATACAACGCAAACTTTCCACTCGCAATGTCGAAACATCCGACGCGGCCATCTTCCAATCCAAACGCCGCGACGTCGCCTCCGGGACATTTTGCCACGGATGTCACCTTTGTGTTGGGCAATCCTTTCCATAGCAAGCACGCGCGCACACCACTGGCGAGCGTGGGTGAACAGTCCCACGCGTGCACTGTACCGTCGCCGCATGAGAAAATTACCGAGAATGGATCGCGTGCGTCGATGGAAATGTCGTAAACAAAACCGCCGAGCGCGTCGAATGACCATCGGCGTTCGAGCGCGTCCACGTCCCAGCACACGACTTTTCTATCTAAACCCGTACTCACGCACGTTGTCGACATCGACGACGTCGCACTCGATGGTGGAATGACGGTGATTGTAAATATGGTCCGCGTGTGCGCGGCATCGCGAGGACCAAAGGTTTGTGCGTCTTTGACGTCAACGACGTCGCCCGCATCCGTCTTCATCGGTACCCTCCACGACAGTAAATCCCCACCTTGTCCAGATGTAATTAACCTTGGCGCGCGATAATCACCGCCATCGCGTGATGCATCATTGTCATTGTCCTTTGGTGGCTCCGGGATCCACGCCACGGCGACCCAGACGCGCCCGCGCTGCGCCTCGCTCAGCGGCGCGCTCGGCTTGGGCAAATGCAACGCGTGCGTCGTCGTCAAAGATCCATCATCTTCAAGCGTCCAAATCGTCACCTTACGCTCCCGCGTACCTACAGCGAGTAATTCACGCTCTAATCCACTTCCATCTCTCGCCATGGTCCACGCCAATGCGGTTATCTCGCCAAAACCACTCGCCGCGCGTCGTCGACTCGTCCCTCTCGCGACATCCAGCGCGCACACCGTTCCGTTAGCTCCACCCACCGCAATAACTCCCGACGGACCCGCGCTCGCCGCAATCACCGTAATCGCACCATCCATAACCTTATGCGTCGAAATAGGCGCATTTGCACCGCGCGCGTGCACGCGCCAGAGCGCAACGACGCCATTTCGACACGCGCTCGCCACGCCGCCGACGCCAAACGCGCAACAGCTCGTCGCCTCGTGCGTGTGACCACCGCGCAACGTGCGCGACGCATCGAACGACAACGACGCGAGATCAAACACACGTAACGTCTTATCCGCTAAAGCGCACACCACGCCATAATCATCCCCACCGTCGCCGCCATCGTCGTCATCGTCATCCTCGCGCGCGCTTTTGCCCACACCAATGCAACACACCGCATGAATCCTCGCCGCCGTGCGCACAATCGCCACCACCTCCCCTGTGCGCGCACGCACGACGACGAGCGTGCGATCGCTTCCATACACCACGCGCGCGCCGCACGGCGTCGCCGCGGCGAGCGCCGAGGCGTACCAGCTCGCGCTCGGGGCACACGCGCGCATCGATGTGACGCCAACAGACAGTCGCCATTCCGTGCCGCATGCTGACGTTTTGCCCGACGTGCGGCAACCTGCTGCTGCTCGACGGCGGGCCATCGACGTCGGCGTCCGCGGCATGCGTGCGGCTGACGTGTAAGGCGTGCGATTACGCCTACGACGTCACGCACGGGGTGAAACAAAAGGTGGCGCACCGACGGAAGCGCGTGGATGACGTCTTGGGCGGCGACGATGCGTGGAAGAACGTCGATCGCACGCGCGTGGATTGTCCAAAGTGCGATGGCGATGAGGCGTACTTTATGCAGATTCAGATTCGAAGCGCGGATGAGCCCATGTCGGTGTTTTATAAGTGTTGTTCGTGCGCGAGGCAGTGGAGAGAAGGGTGAGCCGTCGGCGTCGGCGGCGTTTGGAGCGCATGGGCGACGTCACCGGCGCGTATACGTCACGTCTCGCGGAAAATTAGGATATTATAGCTTTAGAATTGTCGCCCGGATGCGCACGCGGCGCGATGGGCATAGCGTGCGGTGTTGAGCCGCGCCGACGTTTGGTTCGGTAGGGTCGCGGCGTTGTAAATTGCATCACACATCACGTCAACTTCACTTTTCGTCGCGCGCGCGTGTAACATTCACGCCCGTTCGCCATGAGCGCCGAAGGAGAGCAATACGGGTCGTCCGAGGAAGAAGACATGTACTCCGACGATGGACAAGGTGCGCGCGCGAGGCTCGGTTTGCGCTCGCGGTCGCGTTTGCGAGGTTTAGGGCAAGGGTAAACGCACACGCGCCGAGTGTGCGCCATCGCGCGAGGGCGGCGTGACGCGCAACTGATGACTGACGACCGTGCTGTGTGTGTGGCTTTGTTTCGCGCGCAGAGATGGAGGAGGATGAGCAGGGCGAGGCGCCGGCGGCGCAGGCGCAACCGGTGCTCGGACCGAAAGAATGGGTAGGCTTGGCGTCCATGCCCGCGGCGACGCAACAGGCGCTGTTAAACGCGCTCGGGAAGTTACGCGGGCGAAATGTGAATGAGATGACTGTGATTTTTATCGGTAAGCAAGGCGTTGGTAAGTCGGCGACGGTGAATACGTTGTTGAATGAGCGCGTGGCGCCGAGCTCGCCGTTTCAACCCGAAAACGTGCGACCGTTGTTGGCGGGACGCATGGCGGCGGGGTTTACGTTGAATGTGTTGGACACTCCGGGATTGCTTGAGGGTGATTCCGTCAGCGCGCGCGGGTTGATGGCGCTGCGTGCGGCGTTGAACGGGCGTAAAGTGGATGCGTTTGTGTTTACGGACCGGTTGGATACCTGGCGCGTGGACAACGCAGACAGAGCGATTTTCACCGCCTTGGCGGAGAACTTTGGGGCAGAGCTTTGGGAGCGCACGATTCTTGGGTTTTCGCACGCGCAAACCACGCCGACGGACGGTAAACCGTACGAGCAATTTGTAGCCGCGCGCGTGGAGCAATATCGCGCGGCGGTGCGTTCCACGTTGGGCATGAAAAACTTGGCGCTCCCGTACGTGCTCATCGAGAACGGATCTAGATGCAAGACGAATGGTGACGGCGAGAAGGTTGTGAACGACAAGCCGTGGGTGACGGATATGGTGAGCACGATGGTGGACGTGGCGAGCGTAGGCGAAGGGTACGAGTACGACCACTCCAAGGCTGGCAAAAAGCTCGACCCGAACAACAAGCACAAGATTTGGATCCTTCCTCTGTTTTTGATCCAAGTCTTCGTGTTGCGTCCGCTGTTGATTGGTCAAATCAAGCGCGATATCAAAAAGGCTGAAGCCAAGGCTAAGGGAAAAAAGTAAACGAAACGAACACATGAAATATTAGTTACCCAAATCCAGTTGAAGCGAAAGCGAAGTTACATCGTCATTACAACTTAATACAGCGGCAGCGGCGGCGGCGGCGGCGGCGGCGACATCGACATGGCGACATCTTAACGCGCTCCCTACGGCGTCGACGTCGATCCAGCGTCGGCGCGCAGCGCGGGATTACAGTTAATCTTCAGCCCCTCGGGCGTATCCTCCACGCGACATTCCTCGTGCACTTCTCCGCCCACTGTTTTACACACAATTTCACCCCCGGGCTGTTCGCAGCAATACATCTCGATCCCATGTTCGTCGGTGTCGCTCCACCCCACCAAGCACGGTTCGATACCGACGCTCACGTCGTCTTCAGGCTCGCGGGCATCTCGGGGCGTCTTGAATGCGCGCGATCGCACATTCGCGCGTCGCGCGCTCTTGCACGCGCGCGTCGGCGCGCACGCGCGCGTGGATGCGATCGTCACAGTCATCATCATTGCGTGTGCGGCGCGCGTGCGTTAAATAATCGTGCGGGCGATCGTTCGCGCGCTGAGATATGCGGTCGTTAGGAAGAATCTCATCGTGATGACTCAGCAATTCCAGCGATCCAAGGTCGTGACGACTCGCGCGAATTCAATGCGTCGCGCGTGCGATGCGCGTGATTGGTGCGTGTAGTGCTCATTATTCGCGGTGGCTAGGCGGTGGCGACGCTCGCGCGCGCGTGGAGTGCGCGTGAGCTCGGTGATTAGAAGAGGTGCCTGGCGCACAGCGGGCGGCATAACGCGCCGACACGACGTGATCGACGTCGATCGCGCGCGCGCGTGCGTGTGTGCGCGCGCGTACGTGAGGTCGAGCTCGCCGCGCGCGAGAGAGAGAGAACGCGTGAGAGAGAACGCATCGAAGACGAGACGTTGGGATTTAATTAATTAGCGCTTGATAAAGTCACCAATGACGTTGACGGCGTTGACGCTCGCATCGATGATGCCGCGTGCGCGATGCACCCACGGTCGAAAGGGGCGTCACGATCGTCCTCGCGCGTCGCAGCGCACGCGCGCCGAGAATGACGGCGTACCGACGAGCGGAGAGGCGTGGATGCGCGACGCGACGTCGGATGACCGAACGCAGTCGGGGATGACGAACGGGGATAATCTCGGGCACTTTCTCGTGGGTGAGCCGACGTATAGGTATGGAACACTGACGCGGAAGTTACCACGACGGATCGTACTGGTTCGGCACGGCGAAAGCGAAGGGAACGTGGATGAAAACGCGTATACGCGCGTCCCAGATTCACAGATAAAGTTGACGGCGCGAGGACACGAGCAAGCCGAGCACACGGGGCAAGTGTTGAGAGATATCATGGATTCAGACGGCACGGATTACAGCGTTTTCTTTTATATCTCGCCGTATCGCCGATCGAAAGAGACGGCGATCGGGATCGCCAAGGCGTTCGAGGGAAGGAAAATTTTAGGCGTCCGCGAAGAGCCGCAGTTGAGAGAACAAGACTTTGGTAATTTCCAAGACTTTAACAAAAAACAAGCCGAAAAGCGTGAACGCCGAGCATTTGGGCGATTCTTCTATCGCTTTCCCAATGGTGAAAGCGGCGCGGATGTGTACGACAGAATCACCATGTTCTCTGATCATATGGTGCGAGACATCGACGCCGGACGCTTTCCAGAAAACACAAATATGATTTTGGCCACACATGGATTGACTTTGCGATTGTTCTTGATGCGATGGTTTCACTGGACCGTGGCCGAGTACGAGAGAATCGCTAATCCATCGAATTCGCAACCGATTATTTTGGAACGCCGCGAAAATGTCGACGTTCAAAGCTCTATGCACACAAAGGAGTGCTATGTTTTAAGTCAAGAGTCCATGGAGGGGTTGGCAGGGTGTTCATCCGAGCTGTGCACGATGATTCTTCCCGAAGAATCATGGACACGGGCGCTGCAGCTCGGCAATGATGTCGGGATGTCGCTTTTGCCGCCCCCAAACGCTCCTCGGCCCTCGAAAGAAAAATCATATGACGAGGATTGATGGAACCATTTACGTCTTGTAGCAGTAGTAGTACGCGCCATGCACATCTCATAATTTAATTCAAAACGTTTAGTATCATGATTAAACACTGCTGGCTTTTAATTTACAATCGAGCTATTTCTTGGGCATGTGTTCGAAACGACAAGCTTATTGCGCCGCCGACCACATGCCGTGCAAACCAGGCGGCAAGTGCTCGCCTTCGATGACAATACTCGCCACCGGACCCTTAGTGATGTCCTTGGCGTCGAAAATGTGCAAGGTAGACGTTTCATCACCCGCGTCGTTGACGACTTGCAAAACCCAACCGTCGTCTTCGCCCATTGATCCCGGTCGCGCGGCAAAGATTGGTTCTTGCACAAAGCATCGCTCGCCAAAGTACCACACTTGCTCTTGCGCTGGAGCTTCACCATTCGGATCAGTCGTGTGCTTCACCAAGCACTGGTTCGGCCCCCACTTGACGTCGTCCTTGACAATCGTGCCCGCGGTGTAGGCGTGCGTGTAGGGGCGACCGACGAATTTGTTATTCATCGTCGGGAATTCACCGACGCGGTTGTTCAATGAAGTTTGCTTGCACGTGCCGCGTTCGGGGTTCACGGTGAAACGAGTGTATTCCACGCGCGAACCACCGTTGAAAAACGCCGGATTGACAACGTCGAGGTTCATACTAAAGTCCATGAACACCCACGGCATGGAATCGAGGACAATCTCGCCGTTGTCGCGCTCAAACGCGTTGATGTGGTGAAAGAAGAACTGCGAGTCCAACTCGATAGCTTTTTGACCAATCTTACGCGCCTTTTCAGTACGCGGCAAACAGTGCAACACTGCTTTCTTACCATCAACCATACAAATCGTCTCCGCCAAAGCGCACTTGGCAAACATGTACTCTGTCAACAACTTTTTGGGGTTCAAGCTCGTGGGATTTTGGAAGAGAAACATCCAATTCTCGGTCACGAGACAGTCGTGGAAAAAGCCAAACGTCGCGTTCGGCACATCGAAGTTGTGCACGGCCGCGGGCTTGCCTTGAGCATCCCACTCGTAGAACGCCGCGCGGTTGACGTTAGCCGGAAAGCTCGCTTGGCTTTCGATGGAAAAACCAATGAGGCGCTTGTCCGACTCGGTTTCGCCCTCCCAAATTCTATAGTGTGCCGCCATTTGCGGCACGCGCAACTTCGTGCCGAGCACTTCGTCAACCTCGCCGACGGTTTTCAAATCATCGCTCTTCATCTTGTGCGGCTTCCCACCTTCCCACAACGCGTACGTCTCGCCGCCCCAATTCACGACACCCGTATTTGCCACATTCTTCACGTCAAAATCAAACGGGTTGTAAAACGCGTCGCCCTTCGGGTTCCCGATCGCAAAAGCGCCCTTATATATCATCGCCTGTGCCGCTTGTTCCTCGGTAAATCCCTTCGTGCCGACAAATCTGTGCTTTATTTTCACCGCGCCGTCGCCCGCGAAATCCACAGTCCACACCAAGCCGTCGCCGTCGAAAAACTGATTCAACTTTTTCCCATAAATCTCGAGCAATCCCGGGCCGTTGCGATACAACGTGCCTTTCAGCTCGCTCGGAATCTCGCCTTTAACCTTTGTCTTCGGGATCACAAAACCTTCGCCGTCGCCGTCCACGCTCAACGTCGTGTTGCGGTAGAGCGAACGCCAATCCTTAATCGTCTGGTTCGTCGGCGCCCACGTCCCAGCCGCGGGCGGCGCACCCGCGGCGTACGGAGCGCGCGGCAAATCCCAATCCCGCGCGCCGTTCGCGCTCGTGACGGGCGCGGATGCGTCTGGAGCGGACGAAACCGCACGCGGGCGCACGGTGTTGTGTCCCAGCGTCCGCGAGCTCTTTCGCGCCGCGCGCGTCGGGACGCGCGCAGAACGCACGGTTGGCGACGCGCGCATGACTGGTGTGATGGTGTGTGAGTGTTGTGAGGCGCACGCGTGGGTGCGTCTGTGCGAGCGCGGCGGTGTGACGCGGGTCGGTGACAAGCGATGACGTCACTTTTTTCGTCACTTTATCCAGGCGTCGTTTCGCGAACGCGATTCATGATGAATACATGGCTAACAATGATGATACATATGCTAATAATAAGTGTACCGGTAGGAAACATTGGATAATGTTTTCTCTACGTGCTAGGGGACGTGCGACGAGTTACGCGAACGAAAAGGAAAAGGAGGCGCCGGCGGCGAATGCGTCGCCGAGCGCCGATGGTTTCACTTTGGCGGCTTTTTTGGATTGATACTCCGTCAAAATCGACTGAACTTCATCGTCTGGGGATGATTTTAGCGCCTCGTTGAAGAGCTCACCCAAGGAACCGCGGCGAGATTTGTCGAGGCCGCTCAGCAAAGCTTCGCATTTGGTGTCGAGGACGGCGATGACTTTTCGCAAATTTGCCTTGGAGACGAAATTTTGCGTAATTGCAACGCACTCTTCCAAGTTAAGTGCCATGTGCCACCAACCAGATGGCACAAATAATATATCACCTGGTTCACAAATACATTCCAACGGTTTGACGTCACCGTCGTAGGCATATTGGTAAAAGTTTGAGAACCATTCGACGAGAGAGAGCGGCGCCGCGACGTGCGCGCCATCCTCCGACGGATGCACACCTGGCGGATTCACGTGCGGGGGAAACATAACCCACTTTTTTCGTCCAGTTATCACCGCATTCCACGCGCTCGTCGCGTTTGGATCTTTATGAAAACTACTCCCACTTCTTGCCGCGCCGACGATGAGCCATCGATAATGCGGCCTGTCGGCGCCCATGAGAGAAAACAAATCATCCTTGGCGAAATACTCAGGCACGTCGTAATCGCTCACGAGCTCTGGAACCTTTTCGCCAAAGTTTGGATCGAATAAATACAGCGGTACGTCGTCTTCGCACGCATCTAATGTGAAAAAATCATCCAGCTTCATGTCGTACCCGCCCACAACGAAGTCAACATCTCCAAATTTCTCCACCAAACTCTCGCGAGTCCACGTTTGCGTGGCGCGCCAGTCCTTTGCCGCGCATCTAATCACCACCGGTACGTTTGGCGCTTCGTACTTGGCAACAAAATCGCGCACAGAGAGTTCACCGCTCGTTTCTTCCGGCACCGTGCTCACCTCCAACCACTCCGCCTCGAGTTCCATCGACGCGCACATGTACCGCTGATGCAACGCGTCGCTGTATATCTCGGCTGATACACTCGTTCTCGGTCTCGCCATCGCTGGCTCCGCTTTCGCGCGTTTGCTCGCATGCACGTCGTCGCCGTCCCGGCGGCGGCGCTCGCGTTCGGCAGCCGTCGCAAAGGTCCCAAACCAACTCGCGTCGTACCGAAATCTCCCACCAAACGTCTCTAACACCGCCGCCTTCCATATATCCGCATGCGTCGCGAACGCGCGCATCGCTTTGGACGTCTGCGCGAGCGCGGCGAGCGTACGCGGGGCGCACGACTCGAGCACGCGAAGCAAAAGGGTGTCCCCCAGCGCGGCGAGCGCGCCCAAACCTTGCTCTTTTGTTCGCACGCGCCGTTCGACGTCCTCACGCGAGGATGTGAGAGCATTTCCACTCGGCCGCACACCGAGTGGATGGATTTCACCCGACATGCGACTACGCGCCCACGAGTGGCGGACACAAACGCGCGCAGTTTGGTTTTGGACTTTACTCAACAATGGATTTTTTTACAGAACAAAGGACGGATGCGTGCCCGTCGAGTGACTAAACAACACAAGCACAGAGATGAGAGCTACTTTTTCCCTGATTTTTTCTTCTTTTCGCCGCCGCCACTGGATTTCTTCTTCACTTTCTCTGCACCCTTCGTGCTCACCGGCTCCAACTCAAATGTCATTTGCGCGTCTTCGGCGTCTTCGTCTTCGCGCGTGCCTCCGCTTTTACGCACCACACGCATGTTCCCGAAATCATCCACATCAATCACCTCCCCAAACTCACACGTCAACCACTGCGTGAGCTCGCGCACGTGCGTGTGACAATCATTCGTACGCAGTCGTAAATTCGTATCAAAGCGCTCGTGAAAGCTCGAAATCGCGCTCTCGACGCCGACGCGCCCGAACCCCAATCCACTGCGCGTTTTCGCTACAAACTTTGTCTTACGCCCCGGTAAGCCTGGAAAACGACGCGAGCGCACCACGCCTCGCACCGACCCTCCGCTCAACAGCATCGCCGCAGTCTTTGGCGACTTTGGGTCCGCCGGAAGAAAGTCATACAGCGTCGTGCTCGCGTCTCCCGCGTAGCGCACGAGCACCATGCGGTGTTCGAATCGACTCGGCACGCCGCCTGGAAAGAAAAACTCACTCGCCACCTCAAAGCCTTCGAGCGGAACGCTCCCGACGAACACCTCCGCGCCCGTGAATGCGTCCGAATCAGACGTGGCGTTTAAACACTGCTGACGCCGCGCGCACTCGTTCGACCGTCTCGCGCGCGTCGCGGCGACTCGTCTCGCGCTGAGCGCGCGCGCACGTGGCGCGACGTGCGCGAGGCGTGGCTGAGCCGCGCGCGCGTCGGCGCGCATCGCGTGTGCGGCGATGTGTGCCGCGGCGACGATTGTCGTCTTATCTGTCCCAGTTGCGCGCCTTGGGAGCTGCGAGGCACTTCGCGACGCACGAGACGCGGAAGAGACGCGCGAGCGCAGCGACGGCGACAGACCGCGTTTGAAACTTCTTTTTTTACCCGTCGTGCGCGCGAGAGAGAGTGCGGGGCGCACGTAGACGCGGTGGTGTGTGTTGTTGTTCGGCGCGCGCCGTCACCATGAAAACTGGCGCTGACGTCGTGGCGCAATCGATCGTCGACGCGACGGCGATCGCGGAGGAGTTTATCGGGGCGTTATTGGATGAAGACATCGCCAGTGCGTTGTATGATGCCGTGTTCGACGCGTGCGGGGCTGGGTCGAAGGGGAAGAAGGCGGTGTTCTTTGAAGCCCCGCTCGCGGCGGCGAAGACGTTGTGCGCGGTGTTGAAAATGTCCAAAGCCGCGGGCGCGCCCAAGGAGAAGCGATACGGCGCGATCGCTGGTCGGTGTAAGGTTGTGTGCGCCGCGGATGTGGAGGACGCCATCGGATGTGGGTTGCCGAAGGATGATGTGGTGGCGTTCGCGGAGGCGTGCGAGACGTCGACGGACGGGGACGCGTTTTCCTTGATAGTCAGCGTTGGTTTACCGTGCTCGACGAACGTCGTACGGATTGGGAGTTTTAGTAAAGGAGTTGTGCGTGTTGATGAACGAGTAATTGATCCGGCGGCACCGTCGGTGTGGGCGATGGCGCCGAAGAGTACGCCCGAGGCGCCGACCAAGGACGCGCAGTGGTTATATTGCACGAATAAAGGTAAAGGTCGCTCGGAAACCATGCCAGAGTATTCATGGACGGGTGATTTGCGCCCGGCGAAAATCTCGCACACCGAGGGGTTCCGTGGATTACTTCCCGTGCCTGAAGATGTCGTACGCACGGATTACGCGGAGACGTCGCGGCCAATTTCAGAGGAGCAATCGAGACTTCAACGCATTTGCAAGGAGCTTACGGCGAGCGAAAAGGCGCAATTGCACAAGTGCTGCCGTGTGTCCCGCGGGGCGATTGATGCGGTCGTTCGTGCGATTCGCCCAGGGGTGATCCCGGACGAACTCGATCGAATCTGCCACAATTACATCACTGCGCACGGCGGCTACCCGTCGCCGTTGAATTACTATTCCTTTCCGAAATCGTGCTGTATTTCCGTAAACGAAGTGATTTGCCACGGTATACCCGACGCACGTCCGTTAGTCAAGGGCGATATCGTCAACATTGACGTCACGGCGTACATCTACGGCTACCACGGCGACCTGAACGAAACCGTTCTCGTCGGCAAGCCGTCTGACGTCGACGACAAATCCAAGCACTTGCTCAAAGTCGCACTCGAATGCTTATGGCTCGCCATAGACCAAGTCAAACCCGGAACGCGATACCGAGACTTAGGCAACATCATCAGCACTCACGCGGCGAAGAACAACTGTTCGGTGGTGAAAACGTACTGCGGTCACGGCATTAACGAACTCTTCCACTGCGCTCCGAGCGTGCCGCACTACGCCAACAACAAAGCCGAGCACAAAATGAAACCCGGACACTCATTCACGATCGAACCAATGATTAATCTCGGTGAATGGCGCGACATCACGTGGCCAGACGGTTGGACCGCGGTCACGCGCGATGGCTCGAGAAGCGCGCAATACGAGCACACCATGGTGTGCACCGACGAAGGCGTCGACGTCTTAACCGCTCGGCTCCCGTCGTCGCCGCGCGTGTTTCCATTCGCGTCCGAAAACGAGGACGACGACGACGACGAGGCCGAGAGCGTAGATTATTTAACTGGCCGTCTCGCGGCGTTGTAATCAAAGAAACAACGTTCACACACCCATCATTCGCGCTCGCGCGGTTGAACGCGTGCTTCGTTAGTATACCCTCGCCCTCAGGGTTTCAACCAACTCCCGACGGAAACGCCACTTCTTGACGCTCGAACGCTCGCGTTCGCGCCCGCTCGTTCGCGTACCGTCGAGAACTCTACGAACAATGTCTCTTTCTGCCTCGTTCGCCGTCGCACCGACGCGCGCGCGCGCGGTGCAGTCTCGAAACCGCACGCATTCGGTGCGCGTGACGGCGGCCCACCAACCAGGGGTGATCATGCCTGAAGGCCCGGATGACGCGTTGAATAAGTGGAGTCGGAAGATTACGCAGCCCAAGTCACAGGGGGCGTCGCAGGTGCGCGCGCGAGACGCGCGATCGCGCACGATGTGGGCGTCTCGGAGGGGTGTTTTGTGATTGATTGATTGATTGTTGCGTCATAAAGCGCGCGCGCGGAAAGACTTACATTGCTGTCGTCGTCGTCGTCGTCGTCACAGGCTATGCTCTACGCCACCGGTCTTACCGAGGTGGATATGAACAAACCGCAAATCGGCGTGTCTTCGGTGTGGTGGCAAGGGAATCCATGTAACAAGCACTTGTTAGACTTGGCTGGGAAAGTCGCCGAAGGCGTGCGCGCCGCCGACATGGTGAGCTTTCAATTCAACACCGTTGGGGTGTCCGATGGCATTTCTATGGGCACGCCCGGGATGTCATTTTCTTTGCAATCGCGTGATTTGATTGCGGACTCTATCGAAACCGTCATGGGTGGTCAATGGTACGACGGGAACATTTCGCTTCCGGGGTGCGACAAGAACATGCCGGGGACGATTATGGCGATGGGGAGATTAAACCGTCCTGGTTTGATGATTTATGGTGGCACTATTCGACCTGGTGTGTCCAAGGTTGACGGTTCTACGCTTGATATCGTGTCTGCGTTCCAGTCGTACGGGCAATTCGTCACTGGGAAGATTTCTGAAGACGAACGCAAGGACATTGTGCGCAACTCGTGCCCGGGCGCCGGCGCGTGCGGCGGCATGTGCACCGCTAATACTATGGCGAGTTGCATCGAAGCGCTCGGTATGACGCTTCCATACTCGTCGTCTATCCCTGCCGAAGATCCATTGAAGATGGATGAATGCTTCTTGGCTGGAGCCGCGATGAAGCACATGCTCGAAATCGACTTGAAGCCGAGAGACATTATGACGCGCGCCGCGTTTGAAAACGCCATGGTCACCGTCATCGCCCTCGGTGGGTCCACCAACGCCGTGCTTCACTTGATCGCTATGGCGCACTCTGTGGGTATCACGCTCACGCTCGATGATTTCCAAGCCGTGTCTGACAAGACGCCGTTTATCGCCGACTTGAAGCCGTCTGGCAAGTACGTCATGGAGGATGTGCACAAAGTCGGCGGCACCCCGGCGGTGTTGAAGTACCTCATGAAGGAGGGCATGATTGATGGTTCGTGCATGACCGTCACCGGTAAGACGTTGGCTGAAAACCTCGCCTCGTGCCCAGACTTGCAAGAAGGTCAACAGGTCATTTTACCAGTGAGTACGCCGATTAAGAAAACCGGTCACTTGCAATGCTTGTATGGGAACATCGCCAAGGAGGGTTCCGTGGCGAAGATCACCGGCAAAGAAGGCTTGTATTTCAAGGGTTTTGCCAAGTGCTACGACAGCGAAGAAGAAATGCTCGAGGCTTTGGCGGCGGATTCCGAATCTTTCAAGGGTTCCGTCATCGTCATTCGCTACGAAGGCCCCAAGGGTGGTCCAGGGATGCCTGAGATGCTCACGCCGACGTCGGCGATTATGGGCGCTGGTCTTGGTCAAGATTGCGCGCTCATCACCGATGGGCGTTTCTCTGGTGGGTCGCACGGTTTTGTGATTGGCCACGTTACGCCGGAGGCGCAAGTTGGCGGAGAAATTGGTTTGATTAAGGATGGCGACATTATCGAAATCGACGCGGAGAAGCGCACGATGAACGCGGTTGGCGTTGACGACGCGGAGTGGGCGAAGCGTCGCGCATCCTGGAAGGCGCCTCCGTTGGAAGCGACGTCGGGCACGTTGTACAAGTACACCAAGCTCGTGGCGTCGGCTTCGCAAGGCTGTGTCACGGATTTGTGATCGGTACTTTAGGGTGCTATTTTTGCAAAACTTTTCGGGCGTCTGCGCAACGTCTACTAAAATGTTTTTGAAACCACCACCGCCGTCATACCGCTTTGATTTTTGCATTCAGTTACTAGAACTATCTAAAAGTGTGAATCATACTATTATCAACACTGTCATCTAATGTTTGCTATCCGCTAATGAGTGCTATCGGCGATCGCGCGTAAGCCGTCTTCGTCGACGTCGTACGAAAACACTTGATAATGATGATTCAAGCTCCGCACGCTATGTAGTCGACGAACACCCGCTTTGTCGCCACTTAACGCCCCTGTTTCTGCGTTCGGAGCGGCGAAGAACACGCGCTTCAACCGCGAGTGCACGAGTGCCATGGCGCACATCACGCATGGCTCTCGCGCGAGAAAAGCGTCGTAGCCAGTGCATAAATACGGGCGACCCATGAGTTCGGTCACTGTCGCCCCGTTCGTCCCCGCGTCGCGCTTGCGCTTCTTTACATCGTTGACGTTGTCTTCGTCGTCATCGGCAACTACAGCCACGCCTCGCGCGAGTTTCTCCGCACGACGCTCGTCGATTTGCGCCTGCACGTCGACAGTTTCTGGATACGTCGCGACATCTCGCTTTGCCGCGTAATCCACCGCCGCCAACGCCGCGTGACGCAACGGATGCGTTTCAGACTCATCCACTGCGCGCGCAATTTCTTCCCCACTCGCCGGATCGACGATAATCGCACAGTTTCCAATCGTCGTCGACGTCGTCGTCGCCTCAGCCGCCGCCTTCACCGCCGCCGTCATCCACCTCACCGCGTACGCCTCCTCCTCTGCCGTCGCTGCCGGCACCGGCATCACTTCATGCGGATTCGCCACCACCAAACTCACCGGCCACATCTCATTCGCCTCATCCCACTCATCTTTCGTCGACGGAGCGCTCGCCGGCACCTCGACGTACGCAAACGCCCCCGCGTCATCCGCCGTCCCATCCCCGCACCGCGCCCGTACCGCGCCCGCCAAAGCATCCAACGCATCAATCTCACCCTTCGCGTCGCCCTCGCCGCGCGCCACGGCGAGTAAAATCATCGTGTGCGCGCCATCCGGCGCTTTTCTCGCACGTTTCACATGCGCCAACGCGCTCGGCCACGCCCCGTGCGCGCGAACATCCCCCAATAACCCCGCCGTCGCGCGCACCGGCGCGCGCGTCAGCGCCACGCACGTCACCGTCGCGATCGGTTCGTTCGCATCGCGCGCGATCACGCGAGGAATCGCGCGCGGCGGCGGCGGCGCGCGCATCGTTGTGCGGCGCGCGTGGGTGAAAATATGCCACGTGTCTGGTCGTCATTCTCGCGCGCACCGAACGCGTCGCCGTCGTCCCTTCGCGGACTCACGACACCGAAAGAGAAAGCATACGAGTACGTTCCGTGCGTTTCGCGCGAGAGGTACGTCGCGAACGCAATCATCGTCGGCGTCGCGGGCGAAGACGATTGATCATCTCAGAGATCTGAATTGTGAATTCTGAATTCTAACATAGACTCGGTGCTCTTTCGGCGTCGATCGCGCGTTTTGGGGCGCGCACGGCGTCGTGAATGAGCACGTCGTATGCGTGCGTGTGTGTGCGTGCGCGAGCGTGAAACTGACGGTGCGTGCGTGCGCCATGGAACGATGGATAGGTGATTACGGGAAATCTATAATTCATGGGCGCGTGTCTGTCGGCGCCCGAAGCGGCGTTGGATGCGACGCGCGCGGGCGTGAAACGCGCGGCTGCGGCGGCTGCGGCGGGTGTTGAAGCATCGAGTGCGGCGGCGCGGCGAGCGGCGCGCAAGGCCACGTTGGCCAAGTATGCCTTGGTGAATTGCGAGTTTGACCAAGCGACGGCGGAGCACTATAAAAAACTTGGCGTAATTCGCGAGCTCGTCGTCGAACAGATCGGTATGTGGCGCGCTTGGACGCAATCTACGATGGCAATGGAGCCTAGTGTTTTGTCGCACTGGGCGAAGCACTGTGAAGCGAGCAAGGACTGCACGACGAGGTTGTTGAAGGTGGCAAAAATGGTGCAAAACGCGAGCAACGCGCACAAGGAGTACGTGGCGCACGTGGCGAATGATTTCGTCACGAAGTTGCAAGACGGCATCGATACTATCGATGCCGCGATTGCGGTGTATGAAGCATACGAGTATGCAGAATATTCGCTCAAGTATGCCCTCAAGCGCAACAGGAAACTTCCTGATGAAGAAAAGACGAAACTCACCGAGGACATGGAGGCGGCGAAGAAAAAGGCGGAAGCCGCGATGAAGGATGCGGTAGCGGATGTCGAGACCAAGTCTCTCGTGCCGGCGTATGAAGGTGCGAACCGCGCACTCAACAATTTTGTCAAGCGATGCTCGCAGCGCAAGGCGGATGTCACAGATGAAGACGAAGCGAAGTTGACCGCCTCGGCGACGTTGCAACGTGCCAACTCGGTTGCGTACTCCAAGGTGAAGAAGCGCACGTACACTTCAAGCGATGCCGTCCGCATCGCCAAGCAAAAGTACGACCGTCTCAAGCAAGTGTACACTCGCACGGATTTACCGAAAGAATACGTCGAGTATTGCGAAAAGTTGTCTGAAATGAAGCGTCACGCGCTCGCCATGAAGCTCGTTTTTGACGACTTTGAGCCGTACATTAATATTTTATTCGGTCCAGGCTATATCAGCGTGTTCGTCGATCACTTATGCGACAAGTTGCATGGATACAAGACATTCAAATCTGCCGCGGCGTCGTTTATCGACCGTGTACACGGCCTCAACGAAGCCATCAACATCGAAGAGTACAGATCCAAGGGTGCTGAAATGGAGAGAGTCGTTCTCGACGAAACCGAACGGGTGTTCTTAATCGGCAAAGCATATGAGGATGGCATCGCTGCATTTCCCAGTTTGGAAAAGCCCATTCAATTGGCACAAAAAGCAATCGACGCGAGGGCGGACGACTTGCCTCCAGTGAATCCCGACAAGCTCGTCAATTTCTTGCGCGAACAAGACAAGCGCAAGGAGTGCTTGGACAACGCCAAGATTGCACAAACCATCGCGAGCGAAGCGATTCAAGCGAACTTGGCGTCTCACAAGGAATCGATCGATGCGCTTATGAACAACAAGGACTGCATCTTCTACACCAATGTCATTGGCAACATCGAATACTGTTGCAAAGTGATTACTGACGCCGAAACCGTCGCAAAAGGTGTCGCTGTTCGCTCAATCAAAAACGAAGCCATCGCGCCTGAGGTCGAAGAAGCTGTCGCTGTTCAAGAAGAGTCAGCCTTGGAGTCAAACGCGAATGCTGCCGCCGCCGAGGCTGAAGCTGCTCAAACTGCTGAAGCCGAGGCTAAGAAGCAAGAGGAAGAGAAAGCTGCTAAGGCGAAGGCTGCGGAAGAAGCCGCGGCCACAGCCAAAGCAAAGGCAGAGGCGGAGCAAAACGAAAAGAAGAAGGCAGAATTGCTCGCCAAGGCAGAAGCCGAAGCCGCTGAAGCTGAGCTCCACCGCATTGAGGCTGAGAAGGCAGAAAACGCTGCCGCCGAAGCCGCTGAGGCGAAGCGTTTGGCTGACGAAGAAGCCCGAAAGGCTGAAATCAAGGCGCAAAAGGAGTTGGAGCGCAAGATCGCCGAGGCGGAAAAGCAAGCTGAAGCCGATGCCAAGGCAGCTGAAGCTGCTGACGCAAAGGCTGCAAAACAAGCCGAAGCTGACGCCAAGGCGGCTGAAGCCGAACGTCGCAAAGAAGAAGCCGAGATTGCCCGCCAAAGCGAAGAGGCACGCATCGAAGAAGAACGCCATCAAAAGGAGCTCGCGGCTTTCAAGGCTGAAGGCGAAGCGAAGAAAGCCGCGGAGAAAGTTGAAGCTGCCAATGCTGCCGCCGCCGCTGCTGCTGTTGAAAATGCCTAAAATGAACACAAGCAAGAAATCGCACGCCGAAAATATTTCCGTCACCTCTCACCCACCACGCGCGCGTTACACACCAACTGTTTTCAATTGTATTGAACAAAAGCACAACCTTCAATGATGTTTTGACGTGTGTATGATTAGTATAGTTGGTTTATGCGTTGAAATTTCAAAACAATCTATTGATTCAACACAACGCTCGCTTGTTTCTCCAAGCGCTTGTTTTCCTTCTTTTCAGTCTTCGTCATCGGCTTTCGCGCGACTGTCAAGTACATCGTGGTATAAGTGCCCGTTTTACCGCCGTCAACCAACGCATCGGCACCCTTCTTTAAGAAAGTACTCACATTCACACTACCCTTGGGCGCGATGCGCATCTTTTCGAGCGCAAGCACAAAGTAGTGCGTCATGTTACGGCCCCAGTTCGTCGTCTTGAACGACCAGAAATCGCGGAAAGGAGACCACCGGCGGTCCTTGTCGATGGGTTCGTACCACGGAATATCCGCAGTCTTCACCAAATCTTCTTCCTCGAGAATCTCAAAACCAGCTCGCTTCAACGCATCCAACACTTCGTGCGTCGTTCTCGCCGTCGGCAACCCGTTGCCGAGCAAAATGTCCTGACGAATCGCCCGGTGCTCCGGGTTCTTCTCGTCGTATTCATCCGTCAAGCACCACTCATACGATGCAAAGATCCCACCCGGCTTCAACACACGGAAAATTTCAGAATAACACCCCACGGCATCCGGTGCGTGGCACGTCGCCTCGATTTGATACACCGCGTCAAACGTCTTGTCCTCCTTTGGAATATTCATAAAATCAGCCTTGACAAAATCGCAGTGATCGTGTCTCCCCGTCCGTCGGTTCATTTCTTCCCCTCGCGAGATCTGGAACGCATTGTTGTTCAAACCAGTCACCGCGGCACCAGTAAACGCTGAAATCTCGCGCAACGGTCCACCAACCCCGCACCCGACGTCCAACACCCGATCGCCTTTTTTCACGTTCAACTTGCTCGCCAAGTAATGCTCGTGACGCACGATAGACTCGCGCAAAGTCTCCCACTTATACCGATGCGCAAAGTGAAAAGATTCCCCCCACCCGAACTCGTAAAATGACGTCGCCAAATCGTAATACTTGTTCACGACATCCGTATAATTCCCCGTGCGTGCGCTGTCGTCTTCCGATTTAAAGTATTCCTCGTAATCCTTCGTCGCCTTTTCTGCGTTCTTCGCGTCGATCGCGCCGCCGAGAAGGGAGATTTGCTTCAATCCCGATGCTTTAGACGCCATATCGCGTGCGTGAAGCGGTCGTCGACGGTGGTGCGGCGCACGATGGCGCCAAGGCGATTCGCCTGCGATCTCTTATCTGAAATCATCTGACCTCGGAGCTACAAAATTCGCCCATTCGCGCGGCATTGTGCGACGCACGCGCTCCTCGAGGCTCGCGTTTGTGGCAGATATGCACGGCGTGCATCCATGCGCGCGTGTTGGCGTGCGCGTGAACGAGCATGCGTCGCGCACGGCGCAGAGGGCGTTGAATGAGCGCATCGACCGGGACACCGATGCGCTGCTGGTGATTGACGTTCAGGAGGATTTTATACCTCCGCACGGCGCGTTAGCGGTGAGAGGAGGGGATGAGGTCGTCAGCGTGTGTTCTGATGTCATGCGCGCGTTCGAGCACGTGGTGTTCTCACAGGATTATCACCCAGAGGTGCGCACGAGCGGCGACTGTTTCGAGGCGTCGAGGCGCGCCTCTCGTGTTAACAATCACACAAGCTCGGTGCGCGCGTGTGCGCGTGAACGCCTTACTGACCAGATGTGTTTTTTGATTTCGTGCTTTCGTTTGCCGCACAGGGACACATGAGTTTTGCGAGTCAGCACGAAGGGAAGTCACCGTACGATGAGGTGGAATTTCCGTACGGGACGCAAACGTTGTGGCCAGACCACTGCGTGCAAGGCACGAAAGGATGCGAGTTTCATCCCGATTTAGCCGTACCACCGCGCACGATGGTTGTTAGGAAAGGACATAATAGTAAGGTGGATTCGTACAGCGCGTTTTACGAGAATGACAAGGTTTCTGATACCGGTTTGGCGGCGTATCTCAAGGGTCTGGGCGTGACGCGCGTCTTCGTCGTCGGATTAGCGTACGACTTTTGTGTCAAATACACCGCACTCGACGCGCGAACATTAGGTTTTGACGTTTTCGTCGTTCGCGATGCGTGTCGAGGCGTCGATATGGACGGAACAATAGCCGCCGCTGACGCGGAGCTCGCCGACGCGGGCGTGCGGACAATTTTCACCGTTCCAGTCCCATCTCAATAGACCCACGCGCGTCGGCGCACCATAGTATTCCCATCGTCGTGCGGCGTCATCGCTTGCCGCCGCACGGCGTTTTGCCTAGCCGCTTTGTAACTTGACTCGAAACCCACTGCTTCCGCCTCACTCTGCGACGCGAGCGCGGCAGCCATGCCATCGACGGCGAGCGTGCGGCGCGCCGCCAAAGTCGAGCGCGAAACCGAAAAAGCCACCACCGCGACGGCGGCGGAGAAAAAGCGCGCCGACGACGCGTACTGGGCCGCCCACGGTGACGGCTCAAAGTCAAAAGCGGCGCAGAGGGCAGAAGCCGATGCCGCGTCGGCGGACGCTAAAGCCGCCGCGCGCGCCGAAGCGCGACGCCAAGCGCAGCTCGAAGAGGAACAGTTTGCGGGCAAAAAGTCTAGCGGCGCCGCGGTGAAGAAGAAAACCGCGTACGAGCTCGCGCAAGGGAAAGAAATGGATGCCAAGGCAAGGCTCAAAGCCAAGTTTGCCGCGGCCAAAGCGGCGAAGAACGAAGTCGAAGAAGATGACTACGCCGATATGGTTGACCGCGTCAATGAGAATCGTAAAACGAGCGTCGTGAGTGCGTCTGGCGTTGACGCCGCGATCGAGGCGTTGTCGTTGGAAGATTCGCGGTCAAATTCGCCCGCGCCGATGTCCATGAAGGCGGCGTACGCGCAGTTTGAAGAGGAAAAGCTCGCCGAGCTCAAGGCGGATAAGCCCGGACTAAAGATGCAGCAGTACCGAGATTTACTCAGCAAGCTTTGGACGAGAGATCCGCGAAATCCACTCAATCAGCGTAAATAGCACTTAAACTTTTTAGCGCGGCGATATCGTCGATTTTCGTCGAGATATTCGCCCGCCGGCAACGCGTTCGGTGAATATCTCGACACATCGTCGCCGACACTTAGGCATACGCACCCTTCTGATACTGACAAACATAATATAATTTTAAAACACTACACTCGCATAAAACACACCCCAGCCTCCTCGCCTCAGATCGTCTCGTCCTCCAAAGTTTGGCTCACTTTTCCTTGGAATCGATCGTCTTCCGCCCATCAAAGTGCCTCTTCCGCGCATCGCTCGCCTTCTCCGCGAACGTCTGCCAGAACCCAGTGATCAAGCGTTCGCCGCGCTTCTCACCGCTCTCGCGCGCGACGTATTTCTTCGCCCCTCCGCCCGTCGCGGCGCGAATGCCATCGGTTTCAACCAACTTTTGTAATCGCCTTTGGTCATCTCGCGCGCTCGCGGCGGTGACGACGACGACGACGCGCGCGGCGCGGCGCGATGCAGCGCGGCGCGACGCACATCGCATCGTCGGCGTCGTCGTCGGGCGCGCCGAGGTGGTGGCGAACATGGCGCGGCGCGGCGCGGAATGTCGAGCGTATCTTCCTCAGTCACTGACGCATCGACGACATGTTCGCGGCGGCGACGGCGGCGACGGCGGCGACGGCGGCGGCGGTGCGGGCGAGGCCATCGCCGACGCGGCGGCCGCGCGCGAGGCGCGCGATGACGACGACGACGGCGGCGACGGCGGCGGCGAAAGAGGACGCGCCGGTGCCACCGACGGGACAAGCGGAAGCGTTCGAGCAAGCGCGCGTGGCGGTCGCGCGCGCGCTGGATAAAAAGTCGAAGAAGCAGGGCAAGCGGAAGAGTTCTGTGAAGTCTTTCGCGAGCGCGACACGGTTGTGCGTGGAGTTGCCGGTGGCGGACGATAGCGACGGGGCGTTGGTGGCGATGGCGTCGGCGACGGTCGGACGCGAGGGAGCGAAGGAGGCTACGTGTGTTTTCGGTCGCGCGAGCGCGGCGGCGTTGGCGCGTGCGACGCCTGGTGTGGAGTATGAGGTTGTTTCTATCGATGAGCCGTGGCCGCCGGCGATGGCGTGCGAAAGGGATGGGATTATTGCGCTCGTGGGCGTCGCGGCGGAGGACGCGGACAAGGCGGCGCGGAAGGGTCGCGCGGGCGAAGGTCGGCCAATTGTCGCCGTGAACGTCGAGTGGGAGCACGATGGCGATGGTGGAGTGAATTTCGATCAAATGCGTACGGGTGAGCCTACGGAGTTGGAGGCGTTTACGAATTCTTTCGTCGTGGTGTACTCGTTTTTGCCTCTGAGCATCCAAATCGGCTGGGGCGGAAATTTGGAAGGCGCGGTGTTTAAGTGCGTTCGCGGTGGTGCCCCCGCCGGTTCGCCGTGGAGAATCATGGTGAAAGAAGGCGCGAAGTTTGACCAGGTTGGAGCGATGCAACGTCGTCCGCAGCAATCGGATATAGAGGCGGCATTGTACAACTCGATGGCGGCGAAATCGCCCGTAAACAAGGGCGTGGGCTTCTTCAGAGAGGGCGTGCAAGGATTGTTTAACAAGAAAAAATAGACGATATTTTAACAACACAGCCAACTAGACATTCTAAAGTCCTACCTATAATTCGCTACGTACTAATACTATTGACTCAGAAAAGGAATGCACCACTCGTCGTCAACGCCGACTTGCGTCAACGGCGTCTCCTTGTCGACGTTGGAAAAGCGCGCGAATCCATTTTCATTCAGCGCCCAAATATTTGGCTCTCCGCGGTCGTCTATTTCGCAACCGATGGCGATGTTGCGCTCGGCGAAGTCTGAAGACCGCACGATGGGGTGCAACTTTATGGAATGCACCAGTGGCACTTTCAACTCTCCATAGTCGCGAGAAAAAACATTTTTTCCCACGGCGTACGAGAAAAATTCGTCGCAAAATCCCATTTTACTCGAAAAGAAGTCATCCGCAAACCCCATGGCGGTGCGTGAAAACGAGTTGCGTTTCGTAGCAATCGTTTCCACGCGGCGCGTGCGCGGGTCGACGCGATATCGACCGGCGCTCGAGGAAAATAAGATGCCAGACGCTCGATGCGGCGGCAATTTCTTCACTTGATATATGTTCTCTTGCGTTAAATGCGCCACTTGCGTGCACGCTTCGATGCCCTTGCCCACGCGCATATCGAATTCGACAATTTTTCCCGACCGCGTACCGAGAGTCAACACTTTTGGCGTCCACTCGTCGACGTCGATGGCGAACACATCCGATTTCAGCACATTCTTGTGCAACACCGTCTCCGCGCGATAGCTCTGAGAGCTCATCGCATCCATCCGCGTGCGCTTACTTGGCGACGCATAACTGGACGCATAACTGGACCCATTCGACTCAATCACGCGCGCGACGCCGTGAGATCCAGAACAATACACGTCATCCACATTGAAGCCCGCGCGGCACACGTCCTCAACGCAATCCATCGCCGAGACAAACGTGCACGAATTCGAAACGTCACCGTACGCTTGAAACGAAATCCCACCTCGCTCACCGCCCACGCCACACCAATTCGCACATATCAACCCATCGCTCCCATCGCCGATGGCCTTGCAC
>Ga0181562_10000226_pt1 | contig 44502 bp, 44 predicted proteins | sample 011ome_26_FD_139344 | JGI IMG/M metagenome (GOLD analysis project Ga0181562, IMG submission 139344) | Coastal salt marsh microbial communities from the Groves Creek Marsh, Skidaway Island, Georgia - 011511BT metaG (megahit assembly) | ecosystem: Environmental > Aquatic > Marine > Intertidal...
AAGTTTTTTAGAAACTATAAATCCCAAAAAATATCCAAAACGAAAGCAAGAATACAAAGCCCCTTTGGAGGTGAATTTTGTAAATGGAGCTTTTATGTTTTTTAGAAAAAAACAATTTGAAGAAGTTGGAGGTTTTGACAACAATATTTTTCTATACTTTGAAGAAATGGATATTTGCTACAGATTGCGACAAAAAAATTATAGTTGTGTATTGTTATCAGAAGCTAAAATTGTACACTTTCAAGGGGCTAGTACAGGTATATCAACAGTCCTAAAAAAAGAAGGATTCATTTCCTATTTATATGTTTTGAAAAAAAATTATAGTTATTTAAAATTTAAAATTATACAGTTATATTTAGTAATTACATTCCTTGTAAAACCAAAAAAATGGGATTTGCTGCCCATAGCTATTAAAGGCGGGGATCTTTCCAGTTCATTAAAAAATAGTCAGTTAGAAAGAGAAATTGCTCGTTAGCTTTCTCTTTTTCTTTGACGATAGATTCTGTAACTTTGGTATAAATATACAATTGTAAGTCTCCACTTTGAATTCCTTTTTTTTAGTGTTTTTGAATATTCCAAATACTGCTCAATTGTCTTATCAATATTGAAATATGTTAAAGCATAATTTCGCATTGAATCCCCATCGGCAGGATTATATGATTGAAATGATTCTATTAAATCTGTTTTTGAAAATTTATAATTAAAATATCGACCAGAACAATTGTTTGCCACACATTTTGAGATTAAATCTGTTGTCATATAGCCATCTGCTTTTGAAGAATTATAATCGCGTTCGTCATAAATTACCACTGGCCTACCACAAGCCATGGCTTCGTAAGCTGAGCGGCCTAAACCAACAACTAAATCGGCTTCATTTATTAAATCTTCAACATTCCAAATGGGATTTATGTGTTTGTTCAGTTTTTTAAAACTTACCCCAATCTCTTTACAAACTGATTCAATTTTTGCATTGGCAACTGTAGACTGACTTAAACTTAAAACATTTTTCAATTCCCTATTAATGGAAGTTTTAATGTTGTATCGTGTGCAATTTATTCCATTTAAAATCAATACAGATTTAAATCCTTTTTTAAAAATATGTGATTTTATTTCTTCTGAAATACTTACAAAACCATCTGCATAAGGTGATGGTTTTTCTAGCTTTGGAAAAATTCCATGACAGGTTTGAATAATGGGACCTTTACGGCTTAAATATCGAACACATGTATAATGATTGGCTAAAATTAAATCATACCGCTTCTTGGACATAAAATTAACGCTCAAATTCTTTTCAATTTTATCAGAAGTAATACCTTTGAAAAAAGTAAAATATTCTACAGAATAGCCCTTATTTTTTAAAGCTTCAATAAGTGTATAAGTGAACGTCTCTGAACCTCCCACGAATTTTAATTGATGATTAGCAATAAGAATATTTTTAATTTTCATTATTTATAAATAATTTTAAAAATACAGATATCATTGTAATTAAACTACTTTTGTAATAAATATTACAGCTTTGTTTTATGAATGAAGACTTAAAAAATTCTTTATCTGTTATAAAAAAAGGGGGGCTTTTGCTTTACCCTACAGATACTGTTTGGGGTATAGGATGTGATGCGACCAATTATGAAGCAGTTCAGAAAATATTTGAACTTAAAAAAAGAGAGGACACAAAAACTATGATTTGTTTGATGAACTCTATTCAAATGCTTAATCAATACATTGAGGAAATCCCTGAAACAGCATATTCTATTTTGAAATATGCGAATACTCCAACAACCATTATTTATGATCGACCACTTAGAGTGTCTGAAAACCTGATTGCACAAGACAATACATTGGCAATTAGAGTGGTACAAACTGGATTTTGTAATGAATTGATCAAGCACTTTAAAAAACCAATTGTTTCAACCTCAGCTAATATTTCTGGAAAACCTACACCAAAAGTCTTTCAAGAAATTGATAATGAGATTTTAAAAGGTGTTGACTATGTTGTAACTTTGGAACGTCATAAAAAACCATCAAAACCTTCTTCAATTATTAAATTGAGTTCTAATGGAGAAGTCAAGGTAATTCGTTAAAAAATTGCAATTACAAAAAAAGTCTATGAATCTTAAGCACGCTTTGAAAAATCCAGTTTTCAAAATCATCTCTTCTTCTGCAGATGAGCTTGGAATAGAATGCTATGTAGTGGGCGGATATGTTCGAGATTTTTTATTAGAGCGCAATATTGGTCAAGATATAGATATTGTCGCTATTGGTAGTGGAATTGAATTGGCAAAGCAAGTTGCAAAGAACTTGCCAAATCAACCAAAAGTCAGCATTTTTAAAACCTATGGCACGGCCATGATTCGCTATGATGACATAGAACTAGAATTTGTTGGGGCACGAAAAGAATCCTATACCGAAAACAGTCGAAATCCAGAAGTAGAAAATGGCACTCTAGAAGATGATCAAAAGCGAAGAGATTTTACCATAAATGCTTTGGCTATTGGATTGAATACTTCTAACTATGGAACGTTACTAGATCCATTCAACGGACTAAAAGATTTAGAAAACAAACGTATTGTTACGCCTTTAGAGCCAAATATCACATTTAGTGATGACCCATTGCGAATGCTTCGTGCGATTCGGTTTGCAACACAATTGGAATTTGAAATAGATCAAAAATCTTTAGAAGCTATTAAAGAAAATTTTCAAAGAATTGATATCATTACCAAAGAACGCATTGTTGTAGAACTACATAAAATATTAGAAAGTCCAAAGCCATCTATTGGGTTTTTATTGCTGGAAAAAACAGGCCTTTTAGATATTATTTTACCTGAAATTACAGCATTAAAAGGCATAGACGAGGTTGAAGGACAGCGGCACAAAGACAATTTTTATCACACCTTGGAAGTTGTAGACAATATTTCCAACCACACCAACAATGTTTGGCTAAGATGGACCGCACTATTGCATGACATAGGTAAAGCTCCAACAAAAAAGTTTAGTAAAAAAGTAGGATGGACATTTCATGGGCATGAATTAAAAGGTTCAAAGATGGTCTATCATTTGTTTAAACGCTTAAAGATGCCGCTGAACGATAAAATGAAATATGTTCAAAAATTAGTATTTATGAGCTCTCGACCTATTGCATTGGCAAGTGAGAATATCACTGATGCAGCTGTAAGACGATTGGTATTTGATGCAGGGGATTCCATTGAAGATTTGATGACACTTTGCGAAGCTGACATCACCACCAAAAACCCACGAAAGTTTAAAAAATACCATAATAATTTCAAAATTGTTCGTGAAAAAATGGTGGAAGTTGAAGAAAGAGATCGCATTAGAAACTTTCAACCTCCAGTCACTGGCGAAGAAATTATGAATGCCTTTCAATTAAAACCTTGTCGCGAAATTGGAATCATAAAAGAACACATCAAAGAAGCCATTTTGGAAGGACATATCCCCAACGAACATCAAGCCGCATACGATTTGATGCTTAAAAAAGGAATTGAACTTGGTTTAACTACTGCCTCATGAAAAACTTTAGAACTATATCAAAAATAGCACTTGTTCAGATCTATTTAGTCATCATAGCTGGATCTGTTGTAAGAATGACAGGCTCTGGTATGGGGTGCCCCGATTGGCCAAAATGTTTTGGGTACTACATCCCTCCTACACATGAATCTCAATTGTTATTTAAACCCGATCACAGCTACAAAAAAGGCATGATGATTCTTTTGTATAGCGAGCAATTTATGGTCGCCAAAAAAGATTTTATAAGCACCAAAATCTACGATGACAACAATTGGGAATTGTATAGTACACACGACTATGCAATTTACAACCCTCTTCATACTTGGACAGAGTATATAAACAGACTTATTGGTGCATTTTCAGGGCTTCCAATTCTAATTTTGGGTGTTTGGTCGTTGTGGTTTTTTAAGAAAAATAAGTGGATTGCAGTAATTGCATTGCTAACGCTTTTTGGTATGGGCTTTCAAGCATGGTTGGGAAAAACCGTTGTTGACTCAAATTTGGCACCATATAAAATTACCGTTCATATGGTTATGGCATTACTTATTGTTGCATTTATTTTGTACTTGATATTTGCTACCAAAACAAGTTTTAAACTTCAAAAATACCACTCATTTTTTAACACTCTTCTTGTTGTAGGAATCGTCTTAACATTGATTCAAATTGTACTTGGAACTCAAGTACGTCAGTTTGTAGACGAACAAACCAAAGCGATGGGTTACGAAAAATCGCTTTGGCTAGCACAACCAGAACTTGATTTTTATATTCATCGTTCTACCTCTATATTAGTACTTGCAATTAATGGGTATTTGTGGTTTATTAATAAAAAATTAAATTTAGGATACAAAAAAATAAATCTTGTTTTGAGCTGTATTCTACTAGAAGTTTTCTCTGGAATTATGATGTACTACTTTGATTTTCCATTTCTGAGTCAACCACTACATTTAGTCATTGCCTCAATTTTATTTGGAATACAAATGTATATTTTACTTGAAATTTTACACCAAAAAAGAATGATAAACAAAACCATTGCTTAATAATAAATAATTATGATTTACAGATTTAGAGCTATATTAGATCACGACAGTAAAGAAGATATTTTTCGAGATATTGAAATACGAAAAACAGATACTTTTGAAGATTTATTTAATGTACTTACGCAATCTTTTGGATTTGATGGAAGCGAAATGGCCTCCTTTTATGTTAGTGATGACCAATGGCAACAAGGTCAAGAAATTGCGTTGTTTGACATGGGTGAAAACGAAGATATTCGATTGATGAACGAAACTATTATTGAGGATGTTATTGATGAAGATCAAACCAAACTTATTTTTGTTTATGATTTTTTAAACATGTGGACCTTTTTGGTAGAATTGGGTGAAATTGTTGAAGAAGCCCAAGGAACAGACTACCCAAATCTTATGTTTGTTTGTGGTCAAGTCCCCTCAGAAGCACCAGAGAAACAATTTGAAGCCGACCAATCGTCTTTCGAAGATGAGGATGAAGATTACAGATTTGACGATTATGATGAATTTAATTTTGATGAACATTGGAACTAATTTTGTAACATTACATGATTTAAATCGTCTATTTTAATATATCCCAATAATTTGAAATCCATACTGAGCTTAGAACATATCACTAAAAAATTTGGCTACCTTACTGCCGTAGACAACCTTACTTTTTCCATAGAAAAAGGTAATATTTATGGAATTTTGGGACCAAATGGTAGTGGAAAATCAACCACTTTGGGAATGATTTTAAACGTTGTCAATAAAACTTCTGGAAGTTACAGCTGGTTTGGTGGGACAATGGATACTCATCATGCCTTAAAAAAAGTCGGCGCAATCATAGAGCGCCCAAACTTTTATCCCTATATGTCTGCTTATCAAAACCTAAAGTTGGTGTGTAAAATTAAAGAGGTTTCTTTCTCCTCCATCGATAAAGTTTTAGATACCGTTGGATTATTAGACCGAAAAGACAGTTCTTTTAGCACTTTTTCATTAGGAATGAAACAACGTCTTGCTATTGCTTCAGCACTACTGAACGATCCCGAAGTTTTGATTTTGGATGAACCAACAAATGGCTTGGATCCGCAAGGTATACATCAAATTCGAGAAATTATAAAAGAGATTGCTCACAGAGGAACTACTATTCTTTTGGCCTCACACTTGCTCGATGAAGTTGAAAAAGTATGTTCACATGTTGTAGTCCTCAGAAAAGGGATAAAATTATATGCTGGACGTGTCGATGAAATGATTTCTAGTCATGGTTTTTTTGAAATGAAAACTAATCAAGAAAAAGCACTGCTAGAGCTCATTGAAAAGCATCCAAAAATAGCAAATTACAAAAAGGAAGATGATTTTATTACAGCATTTCTTGCAGAACCTCTTGAAGCAGAAGAATTTATCCAATTACTTTTTAAGCACAATATAATTTTGACCCACTTTGTTAAACGAAAGGAAAGTTTGGAAGAACAATTCTTACAACTCACAGATCAACAATGATACGATATACACTTATTTTTTATGCCATTATTTGTCTGTTTTGCAATTTTCATGCACAAAATAATTCTGAAGAATTAAAAAAATATACTCAACAAGATACACTTCGAGGGAGCATCACCCCAGAGCGAAGCTGGTGGGATCTCACCTACTATGACTTAGAGGTTACTGTTGATCCCAAAACAAAAACAATTTTTGGGAAAAATACAATACATTATAGCGTTACTGAAGAAAATAACAGTCTTCAAGTTGATTTACAGCCTCCAATGTCAATAACAAAAGTGACTCAAAATGGAGAGGTTTTAGAAGTTATACATGATGGTAATGCTCATCTTATTCAACTCAAAGAGCCACAAAAGCTTAACTCCAATCAAAGCATCACAGTTCATTTTAAAGGCAAACCTAAAGCTGCTATAAAAGCCCCATGGGACGGAGGATTCTCTTGGGAAAAAGATGAAAATGGAACTGATTTTATTGCAACCTCTTGTCAAGGGCTTGGTGCTAGTGTGTGGTGGCCAAACAAAGATCACATGTATGATGAAGTTGATAGTATGCAAATTAAGGCCACTGTTCCAAAGCATCTTACCGCAGTTGCTAATGGACGACTAAAAAATATTTCTAAATCACAAAATACTGCCACTTATACATGGGTTGTTTCAAACCCTATAAATAACTATGGCGTTAATATCAATATTGGAGATTATGTTCAATTTTCTGAGATTTTTCAAGGTGAAAAAGGTGATTTAGATATGGATTATTATGTATTGAAGCATCATTTAGAAAAAGCAAAAATACAATTTTTGGATGCTCCAAAAATGATGAAAGCATTTGAACATTGGTTTGGTCCCTATCCTTTTTATGAAGATAGTTTTAAATTGGTTGAAGTCCCTTATTTGGGTATGGAGCATCAAAGTTCGGTAAGCTATGGGAATCAATTTAAAAAAGGGTATTTAGGGCAAGATCTTTCTGGAACTGGTTGGGGATTGCAATTTGACTTTATCATCATTCATGAAGCAGGCCACGAATGGTTTGCCAACAATATTACCAATGTGGATATAGCGGACATGTGGATTCATGAAGGGTTTACAGCCTATTCGGAAAATATATTTTTGGATTATTATTACGGAAAAAAAGCTTCCGAAGAATATGTTATTGGCACTCGAAAAAAAATCCAAAATGACCGACCCATTATTGGTGATTATAATGTAAATTCTAAAGGGTCATCAGATATGTATTATAAAGGCGCAAATATGATTCATATGTTGCGACAACTCACTAATGACGATGAAAAATGGCGGTATATCCTTAGAAAAATGAATTCTAACTTTTATCATCAAACTGTTACAACAGAACAAATAGAGACTTTTTTATCAAAAGAAATTGGGCTTAAATTAAATCCGTTTTTTAATCAATATTTACGTGACACTCGTATCCCTGTATTAGAGTATTCAATAGAAAATAATGTACTGTTCTATCGTTGGAATAATGTTGTTGATGGATTTGATATGCCTATAGAAATTATATCAAATAATGAGATACAATGGCTCTACCCTACTGAAACTTGGCAAACCACAACTGTAAAATCCCCTAAAATTACAATTGATGAGGACTATTACATTTTAACAAAAAATTTGAATCAATAAACTATGAAAACTGCATTAAGATTACTTTTCGTTATACTTTCACTTTTTGGGTATTCTCAAGAATTTTCCATGGATTTAGTCAAAAACATGACACCTCGTAGCATTGGTCCAGGTGGAATGTCTGGGCGCGTAACCGCCATTGATGTCGTTATTTCTAACCCTGATATCATTTATGCAGGCACAGCCTCTGGAGGGTTATGGAAATCTGCATCAGGCGGAATAACATGGGAACCTATTTTTGATAACGAAGTAACCGCCTCAATTGGCGCTGTTGCTATACAGCAATCCAACCCCGATATAATTTGGGTAGGAACTGGCGAAGGAAACCCTAGAAATAGTCTTAATGGGGGTTATGGTGTTTACAAAAGTTTAGACGGAGGAAAAACTTGGAGTTCTATGGGACTCGAACACACACGACATATTCATCGTGTAATCATTGATCCTACACATCCAAATACAGTTTATGTTGGTGCAATTGGATCGCCGTGGGGCACACACAAAGAACGTGGAGTGTTTAAAACTACTGATGGTGGAGAAACTTGGAACAAAGTTTTGTATGCCAATACCAAAACAGGAGTAGCAGATTTAGTGATGGATCCTAAGAACCCTAATAAACTCATTGCAGCACTTTGGGAACACAAAAGAGACCCTTGGTTTTTCAATTCTGGTGGCGAAGGTTCAGGAATTCACATCACTTATGATGGTGGAAAAAACTGGAAAAAAATTTCTTCAGAAGATGGATTGCCAGACGGAAATTTAGGGCGTATTGGTCTAGCAATAGCACCTAACAAAACCAATATTGTTTATGCTTTGGTAGAAGCCAAAAAAAATGGATTATACAAAAGTGTTGATGGAGGTTTAAAATGGGAAAAAGTCAACGAAAATATGAACGAAATTGGTAACCGGCCATTTTATTATGCAGATTTATATGTTGATTCTCAAAATGAAAACCGATTGTATTCCATATTTACATACGTCAACGTGAGTGAAGACGGTGGAAAAAGCTTTAAACAACTGATGCCTGCCTACGGTGTTTCAAATGGTATTCACCCCGATCATCATGCGTGGTGGATACACCCCAAAAATGGTAATTTTATGATTGATGGAAACGATGGTGGTTTAAATATTACAAAAGATGGAGGAACTTCTTGGCGTTTTATTGGAAACTTACCTGTTGCACAGTTTTATCATATTAGCGTAGACAATGAAATTCCTTATAATGTTTATGGAGGTATGCAAGACAACGGCTCTTGGCGCGGGCCGTCTTATGTTTGGCGCGACCAAGGAATTCGAAATTCATATTGGCAAGAAATTAGTTTTGGTGATGGCTTTGATGTTGTTCCAGATCGCGATGATTCACGTTTTGGATGGTCCATGAGCCAACAAGGCTATGTGAGTCGTTATGACTGGAAAACAGGCAATAATTACACCGTTCGACCAACACATCCAAATCCTGATATAGCGTTGCGTTTCAATTGGAATGCCGCCATTAATATTGACCCAATAGACAATAGTACCTTGTATTTTGGTAGTCAATTTGTGCATAAATCAACTGATAAGGGCGAAACATGGAACATCATTTCTCCAGATTTAACAACAAATGATCCTGAAAAACTAAAACAACATGAAAGCGGAGGGCTTACAATGGATGCCACAGGAGCTGAAAATCACTGTACAATTTTAGTCATAGAACCATCTGAAGTGGAACAAAATATGCTTTGGGTAGGAACCGATGACGGAAGAGTACATTTTACAACTGATGGGGGTAATAACTGGAATGAGGTCACCAAAAATATAAAAGGACTTCCAAAAGGCAGTTGGATTACACAAATAAAGGCCTCTAAAAGCAATAAAGGGGAAGCACTACTTGTAGCAAATGACTACAGAAGATTTAATTATTCTCCATATGCCTACAGAACTACCAACTATGGGAAAACATGGAAACGAATTGTAGATGAAAATGATACAGAAAGTTATACGCTTTGTATTGTAGAAGATACAATGGAACCCAATTTGATGTTTTTGGGTACAGATGATGGCCTTTATATTTCTATTGACGCAGGAACTGAATGGACCAAATGGACTAATGGTTTTCCTACAGTTTCGGTAAAAGACTTGGTGATTCACCCTAGAGAACATGATTTAGTTATAGGTACTTTTGGAAGAGCGGCTTGGGTTTTGGATGATATTCGACCTTTGCGTGAAATCGCTAAAAATAACGCAATTACAAATGAAAATATAAAACTTTTTGAACCTCCAACAGCATATTTGGCAGCGTACCAACAACCGACAGGAAGCCGCTTTGGTGGCGATGCAATGTATCATGGTACCAATAGAGGTTTTGGTGCACAATTTGCATATCATTTTAATCCAAAAAGCGAAAAAGATAGTATAGCTCAGTGGGACACATTAAAACTTCAAATTTTTGATGGAGAACGTCTAATTAGAACGCTAAAACAAAAAACACCTAAAGACAATGGTCTTCATTACTGGAAATGGTCTATGGATGAAAAAGGTGTTCAAAGACCTTCAAAATCTATCAAAAATTCGAAAAGAGAACCATCGGGAGTAGGAGTTCTTCCTGGCACATACAAAGCAGTTTTGAATTATGGAAACTTGAGTACAGAAACAACAATTGAAGTCAAAAATGACCCAAGACTAGAGAAAAACATTGAAGCTCAAAAAGCAGTTTATAAAGCCTCTAAACAATTGGAGACCTATCAAAGTGCTGCTGCAAAAGCAACAAAACAACTCGCTGAAAGTAAGAAAATTGCAGAGGATTATTTAAAAATTTTAAAGGAAAAAGACAAAGACACTTATAGCGATAGCATAGAACAAACAGAGTCAATTATTGAAACCATAAAAGATAAATTTGCATTGTTCTTTGGAAAAGTGGATGAGCGACAAGGCATCACCTCCGATCCAAATGTCTCGGTTTTGGAGCGTCTTGGAACAGCTAGCTATTATGTTAGTACACGTCAAAATGGATTAACCTCAACAGAAGAAACTCTCATTAAAAATGCAAAAAATGATTTGACAAATGCTCTGGAGCAGGTTAATTCATTTTTTGAGAATGACTGGAAAGATTATCGATCTAAAATAGAAACTATTGACCTTAGCCCTTTTAAAAATATTGAAACAATTCTCATTGAAGACTGATTTTTGGTGTGATTCTAAAACCACATCTGCTCTAGCTTAATTGTTTTAGTATTTGTGGTTTTAGAATTTTAATCTGTTTCCCTAAGATACTTATTGCACCACTTTTTCGAAATTTAGAAAGGGTTCTAATGGCTGACTCTGTGGTTGTTCCAATTAAATTCGCATAATCATCCCTTGAGAACTTGACGTTTAAATACCCCTCATTGTTAACTCCAAATTCTGATTCAATAAATAAAAGCAAATCAACAAAACGCTGTGTAACTGATTTCTGAACCATTTTTACAATGTTCTAAAATAAAATATGACTAAAGTCATGTTTTTTAATCTTAAAGAAAAAATAGAATTGTAGGACTATTAATTTTAATTAACTTTATAAAAAATAATTTTATGAGAACTTTATTGATGATTGTGTTATTTAGTAGTTGCATTATAAGCTGCAAATCTAAATCTGAAAAAAACACAAAAACAGAACCAACAACCATTGAAACCAAAACTTCAAATGAAGATTATAAAACGGAACTAAATATACTCCTCAATCCAAAAAATGAGAGTAATGTCAACGGAAAAGTTCGTTTTGCTCAATCTGGAGATGTTGTAAAAATGAAGGCCAAAATTGTTGGGCTTTCAAAAGGGATGCATGCCATTCACATCCACGAAAAAAGTGACTGTTCCTCTCCCGATGGCACATCAGCTGGCGGACATTGGAATCCTACGGCGCAACCCCATGGCAAATGGGGTGCAGAGACCGGTTTTCACAAAGGCGATATCGGAAATTTTATGGTGAAAAATGAGAATGAAGAAGTCGTTGTCGAATTCTCCACCAACGAGTGGTGCATTGGATGTGGAGATGAAACTAAAGATATTATTGGCAAAGGTGTTATCATTCACCAAGGAGAGGACGATTTTGTCTCTCAACCTTCTGGTGCGGCTGGCAGTAGAGTAAGTTGTGCTGGAATCATCAAATAATTTTTTTAAACCTCCAATATGAATCCTTCAGCAAAAGGTTGGCTAAAAAAATTGCTTAAAACCCTAGACCAACATCCCAATAATAATGATTGTCTAATAGATTTTTACCCTATACTAAAGCGTGTTGGTTTTATTTATGGTAGTAACATAAGTGTTGCCAATAGTGTTTTTATAAATACTGATTTTACACAAGAAGAACGCTGCAAAATCAACCTTATACTTACCTTATTTAAGGTGTATAAAAAAGAGAACAATACCGCTCAAGATTTTGTGCAATCCATCAAATCATTTTACGAAAATATTGGGTTCTATAAAAAAAGTTTTATTGAGGAGCTTTTGGGTGAAGATGTTGAGTTGATCATTCATAAGCGCATTCAAATTGATAGCAACGTAATTACCAAAAACTTTAATAATTCCTTAACCAACGCCCTACTGTTTATGGATGTTTTGGCATTTGATGTTTTTCTAAAAAGGCCTAAAGATGCTTTAGGCTATTTAAAAGAAATTGAATATAGCATCAGAACAGTAGTTACAGAGGCTCTAAATTCTAAATCTAAAAAAAATAAATACGATAAAAGTTTGATTCGTTTGCTGGAAGCATCATTGCGTGTATCCAATACTAAAAATATAGCATTTGATACACTAAAAGCATCAACGTACTCTGAACTAGAACGCTTATATTTTTTAGATTTGGCGTGTATGGCGACATGGAGTGATCAAAAAATTGATAAAGATGAACAGCTTTATTTTATTAAATTAAAAGAAAAATTTGATTTTTCGAGCCAACAAATTGATGATGCCATTTTGTCCGTAGAAAACTTCTATAACAAATATAAAGATGATGTTGAATTACTCAGTACTAAAAACTTAGCAGAACGTTTCTATGCTAATTCTAGTAAATTGGTCAAAAAACTCATTACCCGTAATAGCAAAAAACTTTATCAAGAATTAAAAGAAAGTAAAGAACTAATGGTATTGCTCTCTCAATCTACAGTACGAGATTTGACCGATGAAGAAGTCCATAAAATGCAAGAACAGTTGCTTGATGTTCTAAAATCTATTCCAAGTTTGGCTATTTTTATGTTGCCTGGTGGCGCTGTTTTATTGCCACTTTTTATAAAATTCATACCAAAATTATTACCTTCCGCATTTGACGATAACAGAATAGAAGACAAATCTTAACACCAAATAATGGGACTAACCAACAATGATATTTTTAAAAAATTAAGAGTAGCACACAAATTGAGAGATGAAGATATCATCAAAATATGTGCATTAAAAGATTTTAAAGTTACAAAAGGAGAAATTAATGCTCTTTTTAGAAACGAGAATCATCCAAAATTTATGCCCTGTGGCGATCAGTTTTTACGTAATTTTTTGGATGGCTTAATTATTCACCTAAGAGGTCCAATGCCGTAAAAACAAATCAAAAAATCATGAAAAAATTATTTTTTTATTGCTTCATTCTTACACTATGTACTCAATGTAAAAATGAGGTAAAAACGTTTCAAATTGATAAAGCCTATATCGAAAGTCTAGAAAAAGAAAGAAAAGATCGTGATGAAAGACGTGTAAAGTATTTAGAATTATGTGGTCTCTTCAAATTAGATACCACTGGAACCATTTTTGGAATCGATAAAAGCAATAAAGTCAGCACTTCACCTAATGAAATAAATCAAAATATTGGGAAATTTCAATGGGATGGAAAAGCTTTTAACTTTGAGGCCTTCAATGACATCAAAATCACCGATAGCAATGGTACAGAAATACAAACTAAATCTTTGATTTTAAACGCTATTGGCGACTCTGAAAAATTATTCTTTAATGCTATAAGTTGGCACGTTATTACACGTTCTGGGGCCCTTTATTTGCGTGTTTGGGACAAAAACAACCCTGCTATTGATGCCTTTAAAGGATTTGAAAACTATGCGCCAAATTCAGCCTTTATTTTTGAAGCAGATTTTGAATATTTTTCGACTTCTAAATCAGAAACTGTAGCCTCAAAATTGGGGGTTAATGATGTTGCAAATTTTATAGGTAAAGTGCAATTTCAATATGATGGAAAGCTCTATTCTCTTGATGTGGGCGAGCAAGGTTGGATGATGGTAGGCGATGCTACTTCGGGTGATAGTACCTATGGTGGCGGTCGATACATGTATATTGATTTACCAGAAACTAACGGAAAAGTGACCTTGGATTTTAATTATTTATACAATCCCCCCTGTCGTTATTCCGAGTATACAACCTGCCTTTTTCCACCAAGACAAAATATACTTCCAATCGCCATTGAAGCAGGAGAACTTCTGACTTTCAAAAAATAAATGAAAAAAATGGTAACATTTTGGTCAAATAACGTCTTATTGATAACCAATTTAATAATTTGAAGTCCACTAACGAAAATGAATTTGTAACGCTTGTGCAAAAGCATCAGAATTTGATTCACAAAATCTGTAGTTTGTACACAAAAAGTGATGCCGAACATAAAGATTTGTTTCAAGAAATTACCATACAACTCTGGAAAGCATACCCTAAATTTCGCGGCGACTCAAAATTTAGTACATGGATGTATAGAGTGGGATTGAATACTGCAATTACATTGTATCGAAAATCAAAACGAAGAATACAAAGTCAGAATATTGATGATTTTTCTTACAAAATTCCTCAAACAGAAGCCTACGACGATACCGAAGATCAACAACTTCAATTGATTTATGAGGCCATAAAAGAACTTAATGACATTGAAAAAGCTTTGATATTCTTGTATTTAGAGAATAAAAATTACAAAGAAATAAGCGAAACTATCGGTATTAGTGAAGTAAATGCACGAGTAAAAATGAACCGTGTAAAGAAGAAATTAAAAAAACAGCTAAATCCCTAATTTATGAAAGAATTAGAACGATTAAAAAAAGACTGGAATAAGCATAAAAATTTTCCAGAGTTGTCAAAAGAAGAGATTTATAAATTTTTGCACAAAAAATCATCTTCAATTGTAAAGTGGATTTTTATCATAAGTTTACTAGAATTTGGGTTTTGGTTACTTATTGCATTAGCCACCAAAAACAATGAAGCGCAACAGCGTTTTGACACCTATAACGTAGATCACATCATGATTCCTTTGATGGTAATTGGGTATGTTATTTTGATTTACTTTTTTGTGATATTTTATAAAAATTATAAAGAAATATCTAATACCGATTCTACAAAATCGCTCATGCAAAAGATTCTAAACACACGAAAAACAGTCAAACATTATGTGATTTTTAATTTAGTGTTTTTATTTGTTTCTTCAATAGTTGGAGCAGCCATAGAATTTTCAAATAACCCAGATTTAAAGCTCACTATTTTAAAATTTGAAAACACAAATGACCTGTATATTTTCTACGCCATTGTTATAGGAATTACACTAATTTCAATTGTAGTATTATCGGCAATTCTATTAGGGTTCTATTATTTAGTCTATGGGATTTTATTGAAGCGCTTAAAAAAAAATTACAAAGAACTGGAAGCCATAGAAGTAGAATAACTACCAATTGCGCTTTTGGTTTAGTAATTCATTTTCTGCAAGTTTCTCTTGAGAAATCACTTTAAGAAAAGAAGGATGCTGCTCAATGGCATATTCGATTTTTTCAACAATCTGCTGGATCGTTTCATTATCATAATCAATCTCTAGTGGTGCTTTAATTTCCATGGACTGCAGAATATTTTTCTTTTTGATACGAATTCCTTTTTTATCAAAAGCTCGTCTAAAACCATCAATAACAATGGGGACAACAATAGGTTTGTAATGCTTAATGATATGCGCAGTCCCCTTTCGAATAGGTTTAAAAGGCGTAGTAGTACCCTGAGGAAAGGTAATCACCCAACCATCATCAAGTGCCTTATTAATGTTCGAAATATCACTCATTTTTACCTGTCGATTGACATCTTTTCCAGAGGCACGCCAAGTTCTTTCGATACTAATAGATCCAGCATAAGCTAATATTTTGGGAAGCAATCCAGCTTTCATGGTCTCTTTGGCAGCAACATAATAAAGATTTAATTTTGGATGCCATAAATACCCCACATTTTTTATAGAATCATCACGACCACTTAGGGCAGCATTGAACACATGGAACATCGCTACAACATCGGCAAAATAGGTTTGATGATTTGAAATAAACAACACATTTGTTTGGGGAAGCTCTCTAAGAATATCAGAACCTTCAATTTTTAATTCATTAAATCCTTGGTAGCGTTGATGGCTTATCACTCCTAGAATGCGAATAATCCATTTTTTTATAAATAAATACTGGCCAAAAATGTTAGTCTTGAATAACCCCATAGATTTCAAAAATCAAATGCAAACCTAAGTTAATTTTTTATAATATCTTTTATCATATCCACAATTTCTATCAGAATCATTGCGGTTGCCCCCCAAATAATATGTCCATCAAAATTAAAGGCAGGTACTTGAACGGTTGGACCATACGAAGTTGATACTTTTGTATGTATTTGAAAAGTGTCCTCCAAGAGCTTGTGTAGTGGAATTTCCACAATAGACTCCACCTCAGAGGTTTGCAGTTTAAATTTTGGAGTATGTACAGAAAAACCAACAAAAGGAAAAACCATAAAATTACTTGGTGGAATATATAAATTAGTCAATGCACATACCATTTCTACTTTGTTGGACTTTACTCCTATTTCTTCCCATGTCTCACGCAATGCCGTTTGCTCAAGATTTGCATCTTCAGGCTCAGGTTTTCCGCCTGGGAAGCCAATTTGCCCCGAATGTACACCATCATAAGATTTTCGAACAATAAAAACAAGGTGTACATCATTGCATTTGTTGGGATAAAATAATGCCATAACAGCTGCTTTTTTTGCATCTTTTATTACAGATTTATTGCGTTCCAACAATTCTTTTCGAAATGGAGGTGCCATTTTCAATTGTGAAGCCAAACCTTTGAGTTCCAAATGTTTTATTTCTGATAATATTTTTTCAAATGCATCAAATCTCATATATTTCAAAACTAAATCAAACTGCTTTTATTTTATGCGCTATACTGTATTGCTTTTTTTATTTTTTATAAGTTGTCAAGATACTAAATCCGAAAAGAAAAATACAACCCTAAAATCAGTATCTGAGACCCCAACACTTACAACAAAAAAAGCAGTGAAAACATCAGAGAAACCTTTTCTTTTAACAGACAAAAATGTAATGGAATTTTTCTTGGAATATGATAAAATTCACAAAGAAGATAAAGTTCGAATCTATACAGATTTTGGCGAAATTGATGTTAAACTTTTTGAAGCCACTAAATTTCATCGTTCAAACTTTATTTATTTAACTAAGAAAAAATATTTCGATAAAACTCAATTTTATAGAGTCATCAATAACTATATCATTCAAGGGGGCAATAGTGATGATCAAAAAACACTAAACAAGCGCAAAAAAATTGGACGCTATTTGCTACCCAACGACCACAAAAAAGGGTTCAAACACGATAGAGGGATGGTAAGCATGCCAAGTAGTGCTGTGGAAAACCCCTATAAAATGGCCTCCCCTTTTGAGTTTTTTATTGTTCAACAACAAGGCGGTGCACATCATCTTGATGGCGACTATGCTGTTTTTGGAAAAGTGATTCGAGGGATGGAAGTAGTCGATAAAATTGCTGCTGTTCCAACAGACAAAGGCGACTGGCCACAAAGCAATGTTTATATCAATAAAATTGAAATCATCGACTAAAATCAATTACTTTTTTTTAAATTGTAAGACTTTAATTTTACGTTAAAACTAATTATTATGAACAAACAAAAATACACAATCAAGATTGTACTCATCTACTTATGTACCTTCTCAATTGTTTTGAATTGCAAAAATAACAAGAGTACAACTAACGTACTACTACAAGAATGGACTGGCCCCTATGGTGTTCCTGCTTTTGATAAAATGCAAGTTGCTGATATTCAGTCTGCTGTAGAGCAAGGCATGAAAGAAAATTTAGAAGAAATTGATGCTATTGCCAATTCTACTGAAGCTCCAACTTTTGAAAATACCATTGAAGCTATGGAACGCTCGGGATCAACTTTAGACAATGTTTTTACCTATTATGGCATTTTGAGCAGCAATATGTCTTCGCCAGAATTTAGAGAAGTTCAGGCTACTCTTGCGCCAAAATTATCTGAATTTTCTTCAAAAATCAGTCAAAATCAAAAACTATTTGAGCGTATAAAAATAGTTTATGAAAATGCTCAAAAAACACCTTTAGAAGATGATCAACAACGTGTTGTAGAACTTATTTATAAAGGCTTTGCCATGCGAGGTGCTGCACTTGATGAAGACAAAAAATCACGTTATGCAGCGATTGACAAAGAACTTTCAACATTGTATAACACCTTTTCCGATAATGTTTTACATGACGAGGAAAACTATGTCACCTATCTTGATGACACCCAGCTTGGAGGACTTTCAGAAGGGTTTATAAAATCGGCAGCAGCCATTGCCAAAAGCAAAGGTCAAGACGGAAAATATGCCATTACCAACACCCGTTCCTCAATGGATCCTTTTCTAACTTACTCTACCGAAAGAGCTTTGCGCAAGCAAGTTTGGACCAATTATTATTCAAGAGGTGATAATAATGATGAATATGATAATAAAGCACTTATTGCAGAAATTCTAAAACTTAGACGAGAGCGTGTAGAACTTTTAGGACATCAAAATTATGCCGAATGGCGTTTACAAGATCGAATGGCCAAAACTCCAGAAAATGCCATGCAACTTATGGAAGCCGTTTGGCCGGCTGCCATTGCTAGAGTCGCCGAAGAAGTCGCCGATATGCAAGCTATTGCCAATACGAATGGTGATAATATCACTATTGAACCCTGGGATTACCGCTATTACGCCGAAAAAGTACGTGTTGCAAAATATGATTTAAACAGTGATGAAGTCAAACAATACTTACAATTAGATAAACTTCGCGAAGCGATGTTTTATGTTGCAGGACGATTATTTAATTACAAATTTGAACCCGTTCCTGTGGGTAGTGTCCCTGTCTTTCATGAAGATGTAAACGTTTGGGAGGTTAAAGACTTGGATTCAGGAGAGCACATTGGCCTTTGGTATTTAGATCCCTTTGCAAGAGAGGGAAAACGCTCTGGGGCATGGGCCACAACCTACCGAAGCCACACCACTTTTGATGGTAAAAAAACTGTTTTGGCCTCCAATAATTCAAACTTCATAAAAGCAGCGCCAGGCGAAGCAGTCCTCATTTCTTGGGACGATGCCGAAACTTTTTTCCATGAATTTGGTCATGCGTTGCACTTCTTTTCTTCAAATGTAAAATACCCCACCCTAAATGGTGGTGTTCGTGATTATACTGAATTTCAATCACAGTTGTTGGAACGTTGGTTATCAACAGATGAAATCATCTCAAAATATTTGGTACATTACAAAACTGGAGAAGTTATCCCAGAAACTTTAGTGGCAAAAATTAAAAAAGCAGCCACCTTTAATCAAGGCTTTGGAACTACAGAATATTTAGCTTCCGCACTAATGGATATGAAACTACACCTTGCCGACCCAGAGGGCATGGATGTTGGTGTTTTTGAAAAGGAAACTTTAGACGCTCTAAAAATGCCAAAAGAATTGCCGATGCGCCACCGAACACCTCACTTTGGTCATGTGTTTTCTGGAGAGGGCTACGCGACGGCCTATTATGGCTATATGTGGGCGGATGTTCTTACGGCAGATGCCGCTGAAGCCTTTACAGAAAGTGAAGGCGGATTTTATGATAAAGATATGGCCAATAAACTTGTAAAATACTTATTTGCACCACGTAATTCTATTGACCCTGCAGAGGCCTACCGCCTATTTAGAGGCCGTGATGCTCAAATTGAAGCCCTAATGCGTGACCGTGGGTTTATCAATTAAATTATTGCAACATACTTTTAAAAAAGCTCTCTTACGAGGGCTTTTTTATTTGTCTATCAAAATCTAAAAAATAATAGATAAAAATTATACATTTGTATAAAACACGAATATGACCATCACTCAGTTGCATTATGTCTTGGCGGTTGCAGAGTATCAAAATTTTACAAAAGCTGCAGAACATTGTTTTGTTACTCAACCCACACTTAGTATGCAAATTCAAAAGTTGGAAGAAGAATTAAACGTTCAAATTTTTAATCGTAACAAAAAACCTATTGAGTTGACACAAGTCGGTCAAAAAATTGTCAATCAAGCGAAAAATATTGTTGCAGAAGCCGATCGTATTAATGACATAGTAGATCAAGATAAGGGCTTTATTGGTGGAGAATTCAAACTAGGGATTATCCCCACGGTAATGCCAACACTTCTGCCGATGTTTCTTAAAAACTTTATCAACAGATACCCAAAAATTAAACTCAAAATTGAGGAACTCAACACAGAAGAATTAATTCAACGTATCCACGACGGTCATCTAGATGCGGCCATTGCCGCTACCCCACTCAAAATAGAATCCATAAAAGAACGTGTATTGTATTATGAGCCTTTTGTGGGGTATATTCCATCCAACCATCGGTTGGCACATAAAAAAACCATTGAACCCGAAGATTTAGATGTTAATGATATGTTGCTCTTAGAGGATGGACATTGTTTTAGAGATGGTGTTCTAAATTTATGTAAAACACTAAAAAAACCTGAGGATAAAGCCGTTCAATTAGAAAGTGGAAGTATCGAAATGTTGGTCAAACTTGCCAATGAAGGGATGGGAATGACACTACTTCCCTTTCTAAATACCATTGATTTAAGCGATAAAGAACAACGAAATTTACGTCATTTTAAAGAGCCTTCTCCGGCACGTGAAGTGAGTTTAATTTACAATCGCAACGAATTGAAAATTCAAATTATTGATGCGCTACACAAAACTATTTCTGGAATTATTCGAGGGGCTATTGCCTTTCAAAACGTGGAAATCATTAGCCCTGTGGCGAAATAAAATTACACCAAATAGACCGAACAGCGTCTCAAATCAGGGTTAATTTTGATTAAAGATTCAATAAATACTTTTAATTCTTCAATTTCATAAGGTAATAAGCGTTCCATCGCTTTTTTTACTTCAGTACAAAATAGGTTGGTGTCAAAACTAACTTTTTTAAGTATCATTTTGGTATACTCAAACATTGCTCTTGCCATTTGTTTTTGATTTAGAAATTAAAAGTAGTTTTGAAATATAGGCAGTTTGTTTTAAGGTTTTTATAAAATTAGAAAAAAAAATAAAGCCGCCAAAAAATTTAACATTTAGGACTTAAGTTTTACACTCCAAAGAAAATTAAATTTAGAAACTACATCACCAGAGGCGTCACGCCCCTCTGCAGTTAGCGTTATCGTCTGTCCAATTCCAGTTTCAATAGCTTTTTGCAATACGATATCAATTTCTTGTCCTTGAGTACACGAGAAAATAATTTTCCCCTTAGCTTTCTTTGTAAATTGAGCTTCATTTTTTATGACAAGCATAGACATATTTCTATTTAATTGCTTGATTTTCATTATGATAAGTGCGCCTGTGGAGAGCTCGGCTGCCATCCCTTGAACGGCCCAAAACATGGACTTAAATGGGTTTTTATTAATCCATTTGTGCCGAACATGCACTCGACAACACTCTGCATCAATATGTTTTACTCTTACCCCACACAAATAAGCTGAAGGTAGATTATATATTAGAAAAAAATTGAATTTACTTGGTGTCAAAATTGCTAAAACTAGTGTTACATTGCTAATATAGGCATTATTAATGATGTATTTCTTGTGTTAAATAAATGTTAAAACATAATACTATGTAATGCATAATACCTTTTAATGTATAGATTTGTAAAAATTTTGAATAAAACATGAAGTTAGAAAATACCAAAGCGCAAATGCGAAAAGGGGTTTTGGAATTCTGTATTCTTTCCGTTTTAGAACCCAAAGACGCCTATGTTGCAGAAATTTTAGAAACGCTAAAAGATGCTAAAATGCTGGTAGTAGAAGGTACAATTTACCCGCTACTGACACGTTTAAAAAACTCTGGCCTTTTGGAATACCGTTGGGAAGAATCGCCCACAGGGCCTCCACGCAAATATTATGGATTAACTGAATCTGGAAAACTATTTTTAAAAGTATTAAACACAACATGGAACGCATTACAAACTGCAGTTTCTGTTGTGACCCAAAATCAAACTAAAAAATGAAAAAAACAATAAGTATAAATTTAGCAGGGCTCTTTTTTCATATCGATGAAGATGCATATAATCAACTCCAAAACTATTTGGCTGCTGTAAAACGCTCCATGCAAAACGAACAAGGTACATCAGAAATTATTGCTGATATTGAAGCACGAATTGCAGAATTATTTTCGGAACGCATCAGTTCTAGCCAACAAGTCATCACTTCAAAAATTGTTGAAGATATTATTAATATCATGGGACAACCTGAAGACTATAACATTGATGATGAAAACCATAACACCACTAATAGTGAACATACTAATAACAACACCAAGCGATTATTCCGTGATAAAGAAAATGCCTTTGTAGGCGGTGTTTCTGCGGGACTAGGACACTATTTTGGTGTTGACGCGATGTGGGTACGATTAATTTGGATATTGCTTGTTTTTGGTTTGGGTACAGGCGTGTTACTCTATGTAATTTTGTGGTGTTTGATTCCAGCCGCAAATACAACAGCCGAAAAACTGTCAATGATGGGAAAGCCCATTAACATTACCAATATAGAAGAACAAGTTAAAGAAGGGTTTGGTAATGTAAAAGAACACTTAGATAAAGTGACTGAAAAAGTAAAACAACAAGATTTTAATGCATTACAAAATAAATCTCGTTCCTTTTTTGAAGCCCTTAGCTCATTTTTATCTATCCTTTTTAAGTTATTTATAAAAGTACTTGGAATTTTATTAATTATTTCTGGAGTTTTTGCAATTATTACAACAACGATTAGCTTTTTTACATTAGGAATTTTTGGAGTAACAATTCCAGGAATTGAATTTGAAAGTCTATTGAACACAACAAGTATACCGCTTTGGTGGATGACAATTGTTTTGCTAATATCAGTTATTATCCCGCCATTATTTGTTGTTTTTCTTGGACTGCGATTGTTAAAAACAGGAAGTACATTCCTCAACAAAAAAGCTCGTATTTCGTTGTTTGTTATATGGGTTATTGCAATTTTACATCTCGTTGTGTTTAGTGTGCTACAACTCGTTGATTTTAAAGAAAAAGCGTATGTTACAAAAATAAATGAACTTCCAGTGACTCAAAATGACACCTTATTTTTGGAAATGTCTAAAAATGCTAATTACACAAAATTAACATATAGAGATATTTTTAAAAGTGATGAGTTTAAAGTGTATAGAGACGATGATCAAAACCAGTTAATTTATGGCTCTAACATTCGACTGATTGTACGTTCCACAAATGATTCACTGGGTTCTATTTCTGTTGAAAAATCTTCTCGTGGAAAAACCTATGAACTCGCAAAAGAACGCGCCGAAAACGTACAATATGGATATACTTTTGATGAAAATACACTAATACTGAACTCCTATTTTACAACTGCTATTAGTCATAAATTTAGAGATCAAGGGGTTGAAGTTATTGTAACGCTTCCAAAAGATGCGGTGCTCTATGCCAACAAAAACACCTATTCATTCCATCGAAATTACAACAAACACCAAGACCTTTTAAAAAATGGAGAAGAAGAACATTTTTTAAAAGTAAAATCTAACACCTTAGAATGCTTAGATTGTAAAAACTAAATTATGTTTCAATTATTTAAATATATTTTAGAAATCCTCATAGGTTTGGTATTAATTTTGTTGTAATAAATAAATTAATAATTGGAAATGGCATACCACAAAATCTATGGCGGAAGTTTTATTATTGTAGAATTGATTCGTAAAAACCTTGACGATCAAGGTATTACAGCAATCATAAAAGATGAAACAGAATCTGGCCGTTTGGCTGGATTTGGGCCAACAACTTATGGTCATCAAGATGTTTTTATTCATGAAAGTGAAAAAGAAAAAGCACAACAAATTGTAGCAACAACATTAGCAAACTTGGAACTTTAGTCTTAGCTATCAATTAGCAGATTGTATTTCAAATCATTTGTTGTATTTTAGAGGTTCAAAATTCAATCTATCATGCGCAATAGTATTATCATTTTATTAAGTCTTTGTTTAAATTTTGGTGTTTCTCAAAACTTGGAAGTTCCTGTAGACACATCTGTCATTACACAACATAAAACAACCATCAAAGGAATCCCCATCAACTACACTGCCGAAACGGGTATGCAACCCGTATGGGACAAAAAAGGCACCGTTATTGCCAGTCTTTTTTACACCTATTACACTCGAAATAACGTTAAAAGTCGTGCAGAGCGTCCATTAATTATTTCATTCAATGGTGGACCTGGTTCAGCATCAGTTTGGATGCATATGGCCTATACTGGACCTCGAATTTTAAAGGTTGATGAAGAAGGCTACCCTGTTCAACCTTATGGATTTAAAAGTAATCCAAATTCTATTTTGGATGTTGCTGATATTGTATTTGTAAATCCTGTAAATACCGCTTATTCACGAATGATACCTAACAAAGAGGGCGAAATGCCAGATCGTGGTCAGTTTTTTGGAATCAATGAGGATATTGAATATTTATCTGGTTGGATCAATACTTTTGTTACACGAAAAAATCGATGGGAATCTCCAAAGTATATTATAGGGGAAAGTTATGGTGGAACTCGTGTGATGGAACTTTCTTTGGCTTTACAACAAAATCAATGGATGTATCTCAATGGTGTGATTTTAGTTTCTCCAGCAGATTATAAAACCTTACGTGTTGGCGGCCCTGTTTCTTCGGCGCTCAATCTCCCCTACTATGCCGCAACAGCTTGGCATCACAAAATGCTTCCAGAAAAACTTCAGTCCAAAGACCTATTAGATGTTTTACCTGAAGTTGAAAACTTTACGATAAATACTCTAATCCCTGCATTGGCTAAAGGTGGATTTATTTCGGAAGAAGAAAAAATGAGCATCAGCGAAAAAATGGCCTATTACTCCGGGATAAGTCAAAAAGCAGTTCTTCAACACAATCTGGATGTCCCAAATAACTTTTTTTGGAAAGAATTATTGAGAGATAAAACAGGTCAAACCATTGGACGACTTGACTCAAGATATTTGGGTATTGATAAAAAAGAATCAGGCTCAAGCCCAGACTATAATGCTGAACTTACCTCTTGGTTACATTCCTTTACGCCAGCAATAAATCATTATATAAAAAATGAATTGAAATTTGAAACCGACCTCAAATACAACATGTTTGGCCCTGTTCGACCATGGAACAATGATAATGACAATACAAGAGATAATTTGCGTTTGGCTATGGCTCAAAACCCTTATTTGAAAGTACTAAATCAATCTGGATATTATGATGGCGCAACCACCTATTTTAGTGCAAAATATACACTTTCGCAAATCGATCCAAGTGGAAAAATGAAAGATCGCTTTACATTTAAAGGCTATAGAAGTGGGCATATGATGTATTTGCGTAATGAGGATTTAATTCAATCTAATGAAGATTTAAGAGAATTCATCAAAGCATCATCTGCAAATGGAAAAGCAGCAAAATATTAATGTCTGAATTAAAAGTCAGCATTGTTATTCCTGCAAAAAATACAGCAGAATTTCTCCCAGAATGTTTGGAATCTATTCTTTCACAAAGCTATTCGAATTGGGAAGCACTTGTAGTTGATGATGACTCAACGGATAATAGTGTACAAATCATTTCAGATTTTGCTAAAAAAGACCATCGGATACGCTTACTCACAAACTCAGGAACAGGCATAATTGATGCGCTTAAAACTGCTTATGTCGTTGCCAATGGAAAATTGATTACACGAATGGATAGTGATGATATCATGACGAGTGATAAATTACTTAAAATGAGTACAATGCTCAAAAAATATGGGCCTGGACATGTCGCATTAGGTCTTGTCAAATATTTCTCAAAAGGGGGTATAAAAGACGGATACAAACGCTACGAAAAATGGCTCAACAGTTTGACCAAAAAAGGATTAAATTTCACTGAAATTTATAAAGAATGTGTAATTCCATCGCCCTGTTGGATGGTTTTTACCTCTGATTTTGAGCGCTGCAAAGGGTTTATACCAAATACCTATCCCGAAGATTATGACCTTGCATTCCGCTTTTTTAAATATGGTTTAAAATGTATTCCTTGCAATGAAGTATTTCACTATTGGAGAGATTATGCCATTAGAACTTCAAGAACGAGTGAACATTATGCTGAAAACTCTTTTTTGGAATTGAAACTCAATTATTTCATGGAATTATCTTATGACCCATCAAAAACTTTAATTATTTGGGGAGCTGGAACAAAAGGCAAAAAAATGGCTAAACTCCTTTCAAAAGCAACTATTCCTTTCGAATGGATTTGTGATAATCCAAAAAAAATAGGCAAAACTATTTATGGAAAAATACTACTCCCTTTTGAATCTCTTTCGGAAATGGAAAATTATCAAAGCATAATTACTGTTGCAAATCATGAAGCTCAAGAGGTGATTAAAACTTATTTTGAAACCCATCAAAAAAAGGCCATGAAAGATTACTTTTTCTTTTGCTAAGTGTTCATTTTAATAAATTATATTTGAGCTATGTTTTTTAGAATGCAGTTTGTATATCCAGAAGTTATATATGCACTTTTTGCACTGATTATTCCAATTGTGGTGCACTTGTTTCATCTTCGAAAATTCAAGAGGCAAGAATTTACAAATATTGCATTTTTAAAAAATATTGAACTCCAAACACGTCAAAGTGCAATCCTAAAAAAATGGTTAATCCTACTACTGAGATTATTGGTACTTGGTTGTTTAATTTTAGCATTTGCTCAACCGTATTTTTCCAATCAAAAAATAAAAAACACCACTCCTGAAGTGGTGATTTATATCGATAATTCATTCAGTATGCAAGCGCTTGGGCCTCATGGTGCACTTCTAGAACGATCCATACAAGAAGTGCTAAATCATCTGGATGAAAAACTGAGTGTAACCATTCTTACAAATACAAAAACATATCGAAATAGAACGCTTAAAACCCTTCGAAATGAACTTCTTGATATAGAATATGTAGCACATCAATTGGACATAAAAACTGTTATTTCTAAAGGAAAAATGTTGTTTTCAGAAAACATATCAAATCCTAAATATTTTATCATAATTTCTGATTTTCAACAAACAAATAACGCCTTTGAAACTATTAAAAAAGATAACGATTTCCGTCTGTTTTTAATCCATAAAAGACCCATTAATACAGAGAATAATTATATTGAAACTGTTGAAATTTCATCACATACAAATGGATATGATATTGAAATTCAAGCAAATAGCAACTCTAATGTTCAAGACAGTCTGACCCTAAGTTTATACAATAATCAAACCCTTTTGGGGAAATCTATTGTATTAAAAAATCAGAACTTTAAAAATACTTTTTCATTACCAAAAAGTAGTCTTTTAACCAAAGGGAAACTTGTTTTGGACGATAACAATGGGCTTGTTTTTGATGACACGTATTACTTTAATATTCCAAAGGAAAATAAAATTAAGGTGATGGTGGTTAGTGACCAAAAAAACACCTATTTATCACGAATATTTACAGATGATGAATTTTTGTTTTCAGAACAAAATATAAATGCAGTAGTGTATAGTGAACTTCAAAATCAAGATTTACTTATTTTGGATGCCTTAGACAACATTTCGGTAGCATTTATAACCTCTGTCAAAGACTTTTTGAATAAAGGTGGAAATGTTATTATAATTCCAAGTTCGGATGAAAATATTGATAAGTACAACAGCATTCTCAGCCAAAACATTTTACAAAACAAAACAGTCCTATCAGATCAAAAAATTACAACAATCCATTTTGATCACCCTATTTACAAAACGGTTTTTGAAACCAGTATTAAAAATTTTCAATTTCCTAAAGTGAAAAAATACATTCCTCTGAAGTCAACATCAAATGTACTTTTAAGCCTTCAAAATGAAACTCCTTTTTTGGCACACTATGGCAATGCTTATGTATTCTCATCAAATATAAGTTCAGGAGATTCTAATTTTATCCATTCACCCTTGATTGTCCCAACCTTTTATAGCATCGCCAAGTCAAGTTATCAATTACCAAAAACACAATATACCATTGGCCTTAAAAATGAAATTGAAATAAATTATAATATCAATACAGATCAAATTTTACAGATGACAAATAGCGAAAAAAGCTACATTCCCCTGCAAAACAAACAGCATTCAAAACTTAAAATCACAACAAAAGATTTACCTGAAAAAGCAGGACATTACGCGCTTCATTATAAGTCGGATACTATACAATATTTAAGCTATAATTTCAATCGAAATGAAAGTGTTTTGCGCTACTTAAATCTAGAAGAATTGTTCTCTGATTTTAGCACTGATACCATTGAAAGTAGCTTGAACTTCATAAAAAGTAGTGTAAAAATTAAGTCCATATGGAAATGGTTTGTTATTTTTGCCCTAGTATTTTTGGCTTTAGAAATGCTCATCTTAAAATTTTTTAAATGAACGTACTCATAAAATCAGCTACAATTCTTGATGTAAAAAGTGATTTTCACAATAAAACACAAGATATTTTAGTTGAAAATGGTCGCATTACCGAAATTGCCAATTCTATAAAGAACACTAAAAATTATCCTGAAATTTCATTAAAAAACCTTCATGTTTCACAAGGTTGGTTTGATAGTAGTGTGTCTTTTGGAGAACCTGGATATGAAGATAGAGAAACTATTGCCAATGGTCTTTTGGTAGCAGCACATTCTGGATTTACAAATGTTGCGCTCAATCCAAATACATCACCAGTCATTGATAGCCATTCAGAAGTAGCATTTGTTCAAAACAAATCAGAAAATGCTGCAACTCAACTTCATGCCATTGGAGCGCTTACACAAGGTGCAAAAGGTACACATCTTGCAGAGCTGTATGATATGCATACTGCTGGGAGCGTTGCTTTTGGTGATTATAAAAAACCAATTTCAAATCCAAATGTTTTAAAAATTGCACTTCAGTATGCCGCAAATTTTGGTGGATTGGTACAGTCTTTTCCCCTTGATGAAGATATTGCAAGAGCTGGAGTGATTAATGAAAATATTACAAGTACTCGACTAGGCTTGAAAGGAAATCCAAATCTTGCCGAAGAACTTCAAGTTGCACGAGATATTTCAATTTTAGAATATACTTGCGGAACGCTTCATATTCCTACCATTTCGACTGCAAAATCTGTTGCGCTTATTCGTAATGCAAAATCCAAAGGATTGGACATTAGTTGTAGCGTGGCTATTCATAATTTAATTTTTACGGACACTTGCTTAGAAAGTTATAATACAAATTGTAAAGTGAATCCTCCGTTAAGAACTCAAAATGATATTGATGCGCTAATTGAAGGTCTAAAAGATGGGACAATAGACATGATTACCTCTGACCATGATCCAGTTGCAATTGAACACAAAAAAGTAGAATTTGATTTTGCCGCTTTCGGAACTATAGGTTTGGAGAGTGCTTTTGGGGCGCTTAATTCAATTTTTACAACAAAACAAGCGATACAATTTTTAACGAAAGGAAAAAAACGTTTCAATATTCCTGAAAACAGTATTGCTGTTGGAAATGAATGTAGTATGACGCTTTTTGATCCTAAAAGCACTTATGTTTTTGAGTCGAAACATATCCATTCGAAATCTAAAAATTCAATGTTCTTAGGGCGCCAATTAAAAGGTAATGTATATGGCATAATTGCCAATAACATATGTACTATTGATCTGTAAACCTATTTGAAATCCATTATGAAATCTGAAAAAACAATGGCATTTGTAAGCTACCTTACTCTATTGGGATTACTTATTGTCTATCTAAAAAATAATCCGAAAAATTCATTTGTAAGTTTTCATATTCGCCAATCGTTAGGACTCTGGCTTACCTTTTTTATTTTAGGCAAAACCGTTGGAAATTTTGACAGTTGGTGGATTACATTATCATTTTGGGCATTTTTTATGGTGCTGATATTCTATGGAATTTCTTCAGCATTGACTGGTAAAACAATAGCGGTACCATTGGTTGGTAAATTTTATCAAAACATCTTCAAAAACTTACATTAAATGAGCGAAAAAACACTCCCTCTTTTTTATGTAAAAAGACCATCTAAGCTTCAAAAAAATGCACCACTTCTTGTACTTTTACACGGCTATGGAAGCGATGAAAATGATTTATTTTCGTTTTCCAGCGAACTGCCCGAAGAACTGTTTATCATTTCACTAAGAGCGCCTCATCCTTTGCAGCCCTATGGCCATGCATGGTATGCTATAAATTTTGATGCACAACAAAACAAATGGAATGATGTTGATCAGGCCAAAGCCTCTATGAAAACCATCATAGAGTGCATTGACTTAGCTTGTGAAAAATATGAGCTCAACACTAAAAATGTAAGTTTATTGGGGTTTAGTCAAGGGTGTATTTTAAGTATGGCTTTAGCAATCAATAATCCAAATAAATTTAAAAATATTGTTGGATTGAGTGGCTATATCAGCCCTGAATTTTTAGAAAACACTAGGCAACCGGAGGACTATAATCATCTCGATTTTTATTGTTCACATGGCCGTTCAGATCAAGTAATTCCTGTAGAATGGGCTCGAAAAACACCAACAATTCTTGATGAATTAGGAATAAAACATACCTATAGTGAATTTCCAGTTGGACATGGTGTAGCACCACAAAACTTTTTTGAATTTAAGGACTGGTTACAAAAAAGAATATAAACACCTATTAAACTTCCTTTAGCTTAGTTTCAAGCTCAAAATTTTTTGTTTCTAGTTGTTCAATTTTAGACTGATACGTTTTAATGTCTTTTTCATATTTATCAATAATTCTCTTCGAATTGGCATATTGAAAAACAATGACTAAAAGGGCAAAAAGCAGTGCGTATGTCAGGAATTTTGATTTCATTTATACTATAATTTCTAATTGATCGTAGGCCAAAAAAATGGATTCTGGTAGTGTTTTTTGGACGTCATCATGAAAGCCCATGTGATGACTTATATGGGTTAAATACGCTTTTTTGGGACGAATTTGTTTGATTAATGCTATAGCTTCCTCCAAATTGAGATGTGATAAATGAGGTTCTAACCTTAAAGCATTAATGACAAGCACGTCTAAATTTTGGAGTTTTTCAATTTCTTCTTTCGCAATAGTCTTTGCATCAGTGATATAGGCAAAATTTTCTACTCTAAAACCAAAAACAGGAAGTTTATGATGGTATACTTCTACAGGCGTGATTTTTTTGTCTTCAATAAAAAATGATTGGTTTTCAATGGGGTTCGTATCAAGAGTTAGCACACCAGGATATTTATTATTTGTTTCAAAAATATATTCAAACCGTTTTTTTAAAGCCTCGAGGACTCTCTTGTGGGCATAAACTGGCATATCGCCCTGAAGAAAATAAAAAGGACGCAAATCATCCAATCCTGCTGTATGATCGCTGTGCTCGTGGGTAAATAAAACAGCATCAATCTTGGTACAATTTGTCCTAAGTAGTTGTTGTCTGAAATCTGGACCACAATCAATCAAAATAGTAAAATTCTGCCATTCTAAAAGAACAGAAACTCGCAAACGCTTATCCTTAGGATTTGTACTCAAACATACAGGATGTTGACTTCCAATTATGGGAATTCCTTGTGATGTGCCTGTTCCTAAGAAAGTAACCTTCAAAACTGTATGAATTTTTTACAAAAATAGAGTATTTTTTTTTGTCACTTTGACTAAAACCCTAACTTTGTATTACTTACAACTACACACAGTAAAGATGGAAATAACTTTAAAAGGTGATGCAAAAATTGAAAGCGTACCGTCCCTAAAAGATAAAGCTTTACGAATTAACCTCAATGAAAATATTTATGGATCATTTGCCGAAATTGGTGCTGGTCAAGAAACAGTTCGACATTTTTTTCGTGCCGGTGGTGCTTCTGGGACTATAGCAAAAGCTATGTCTGCATACGACAAATCCTTTAGTGATGCTATATATGGTACAGAAGACGATCGCAGATATGTTACCGAAAACAGATTACGAAAAATGCTAGCGCATGAAGTTCGACTCATTGAAGATCGTATTTCTAGAGAGGACAATCCCAATAAAATGTTTTTTAGCTATGCCAATACGGTAACTACAATTGATTTTGCTAAACGTTACAAAGGCCATGGATGGGTAGGCATCAAATATCAAATAGATCCAAAAGAGGACTACAACGAAATTATTTTGCATGTCCGTTTCAAGGAAAACGATGCACGATTACAGCAAGAAACTTTAGGAAAATTAGGAACAAATCTAATTTATGGTGCATTTTATAAACACAATCAACCCAAAAAATTACTTCGTTACCTCTATGATCATTTGGACAAAGACCAACTAGAAATTGATACGATCAATTTTTCAGGACCTGTATTCAAAGATGTTGATAACCGATTGATGAGTTTACAATTGGTAAAAAATGGAATGACAGATGCGGTAATGTTTGCGCCAGACGGAAACAACGTTTTACCGGCGCGGGTATTATATAAGAAAAATATTTTAGCCTTCAGAGGAAGTTTCAGACCTGTTACACGAGTGAATGTAGACATGTATGAAAACTCCTTCGAAATGTTTACCAAAGAAAATAAAGTTGACCCCGAAAAAACACAGGTTGTTTTTGAAATTACACTATCCAACTTAAGAGCTTCTGGAGGCGAAATTGATGAACAAGATTTTATGGATCGGGCAAGACTACTTTGTTCATTAGGACAGACGGTTTTGATTTCGAATTTTCAAGAATATTACAAACTAGTAGAATATTTTAGTCAATATTCTAAAAAACGTATGGTGCTGTCTATGGGGGTAAATAATCTTGTGGATATTTTTGACGAAAAATACTATCGCCATTTAAGTGGTGGAATCTTGGAAGCTTTTGGAAAACTTTTCCACAAAGACCTTAAAGTATACTTGTACCCAATGCTTGCGGATGATGGTACACTAATCACTAGTGATAACCTCAAAGTACATCCAAGAATGAAAGAACTTTATAAATTTTTCAAATACACAGGAAAACTTGTTGATATTCAAAACTACAGACCAGAAGTTCTGGACATTTTCTCAAGAAAAGTGCTTAAAATGATTGCCGCTGGCGATGATAGCTGGGAACCTCTACTTCCATCTGTTGTGTCCAACATGATAAAGGAACAAAAGCTTTTTGGATATTCAGAAAAAGAAGTTGAAACCCCTTAATATTTTTGATTATTTCAAGATTTGAGCCGTGTGCTCTTTTGTTTTTACTTTCGTAATAATATCCTCAATCACCCCTTTTTCATCAATAACAAAAGTGATGCGATGAATTCCATCATATTCGCGTCCCATAAACTTCTTTGGACCCCAAACGCCGTATGCATTAATAACAGATTTATCTTCATCAGCTAATAAATCATAAGGAAATTCATATTTACTTTTAAAGTTAGATTGGCGCTTTGGACTATCGGCACTAACACCCAAAACATCATACCCTTGAGCCACAAAGAGACTGTAATTTTCACTCAAATTGCAAGCTTCTAAAGTACAACCCGGAGTACTCGCTTTTGGATAAAAGAAAAGCACCAACTTTTTACCGCTAAAATCGGATAAACTTACGGATGTTTCATCTTGGTTAATGCTTTGGAAATCAGGGGCTTTGTCGCCAATTTGTAATGTAGTCATATTTAGTATCTTTGATACCACAAAGATAATCGAATGACAAAAAAAGAAAAGGTAAATTTTGTTATAAAAACCTTAAATAATTTGTACCCAGAAATTCCTGTGCCTTTAGATCATAAGGACCCTTATACGTTGCTTATTGCGGTGCTGCTTTCTGCACAATGTACCGATGTACGTGTCAATCAAATCACCCCTATTCTTTTTGCCAAAGCTGATAACCCTTACGACATGATTAAAATGAGTATTGAAGACATCAAAAGCATCATTCGACCTTGTGGTTTGTCTCCAATGAAAAGTAAAGGAATTTATGGATTATCTAAAATATTGATTGAAAAACACAATGGAAAAGTTCCACAAAGTTTTGAAGCTCTAGAAGCCCTACCTGCAGTAGGCCATAAAACCGCAAGTGTTGTAATGGCTCAGGCTTTTGGTGTTCCAGCATTTCCTGTGGATACGCATATTCATCGTCTTATGTACCGCTGGAATTTATCTAATGGAAAAAGTGTAGCACAAACCGAAAAAGACGCCAAACGATTATTCCCAAAAGAACTTTGGAACGACCTGCATTTACAAATCATTTGGTATGGCCGAGAGTATTCTCCTGCTCGTGGTTGGAACATTGATAACGATTTGATTACAAAAACGATTGGTAGAAAATCGGTGCTAAAAACTCTACAAAAAAAATCCTGAAACATGTTTCAGGATTTTTTTAACTTCAAAGTTTAGTTGATAAAAGTTTCAAATTTCTTTGTACCAATTGGCACAATTTTGAGCGCTTTTGAATAATTCAGAAGAAAGTTAACCGTTTCTTCCCGTGGTTTAAGTTGTTCAGAATTTGAGGGTTCTTGAGTGTAAAGTTTTGCCATTCGCAATCATTTTTATTATGTGATTTTTAATCATAACGCAAAACTTTTACTTTTATTATATCTCCTCTAATTTATAAGACTAATATTGTGTTTTTCGATCATCTTACGAAGATTTATCAAGCCGTAACGCATACGTCCTAGTGCAGTATTGATACTTACCCCTGTATTTTCTGAAATCTCTTTAAAACTCATATCTTGATACAAGCGCATCTTTATTACTGCTTTTTGATCTTCTGGCAATTCTTCAAGCAGTAAGCGCACATGGTCCAAAATTTGTTGATCCACAAGTCTGTGTTCTGCATTTGCACTACCATCAGATATTACAGAAAAAATATCAAAATCATCATTATTTTTAAATTTTGGCATGCGATTATTTTTTCTAAAATAATCAATCACTAGATTATGTGCAATACGCATGACCCAAGGCAAAAATTTACCTTGTTCGTTGTACTTTCCTTTTTTAAGTGTTTTTATCACCTTAACAAAGGTATCTTGAAAAATATCTTCCGTTGCATCCCGGTCATATACTTTAGAAAATATAAAACCATACAAACGTTGTTGGTGTCTATTAATGAGAATAGAAAGCGCACTTTCTTGTCCTGAAATGTAATTGTTTACGAGCTGGGCATCGCTTAAAGATTTGAAATTCATAACATTACTAATTTTAGCAACACAAATAAGGTGTTGAGATTAAAATTTATTTTTAAAGTAATGTTATATTATAAGCGCTTCTTTTTGAATTGAAACCAAATATAGAGGGTTTAAAATTAGAAATCCAAATTTTTGCTGGTTTTTTTTATTCTTAATAAGACGTTAATTGCTTTTATTTCTTTAGGCAATAATGGTATCTTTACAACTTATTTTTGGTCAATGTCAAACACGTTTTCTAAGCTTCACCCAAAGGATTATATTCTAATCAAAGGTGCAAAATTACACAACCTAAAAAATGTTGATGTGGCAATTCCACGCAACAAACTGGTTGTACTCACTGGACTTTCTGGTTCCGGAAAATCAAGCTTGGCGTTTGACACACTTTATGCCGAAGGACAACGCCGATATGTGGAAAGTTTATCGAGTTATGCACGTCAGTTTTTAGGTCGATTACACAAACCAAATGTTGACTATATAAAAGGCATTGCACCCGCAATTGCAATTGAACAAAAAGTTAATTCAACAAATCCACGCTCTACAGTAGGTACTTCGACCGAAATATATGATTACCTAAAATTACTTTTTGCCCGAATTGGCACTACATACTCTCCTATTTCAAATGGTATTGTAAAAAAAGACAACACCACAGATGTGGTAAATTACGTTCAATCTTTTGATGAAAATCAAAAATTACTTCTGCTTGCTCCAATCCATTTAGAAAAAGGCCGCCAATTGGATGAAAAACTAAAAACGCTTCAAAATCAAGGGTATGCAAGAATTAAAATCAATGACAAAGTAGAACGAATAGAGTATTGCATTGGGATTGGCGCAGAAGTTTCTAGTCTAAAGCTTGTCGTCGATCGTATTATTGTACGCCACGAAGAGGATTTTTTTAATCGCCTTGCAGATGCTATTGAAATGGCATTTTACGAAGGAAAAGGGAATTGTGAAATTGAAAATTTAGACCAAAATTCAACCCAAGTTTTTAGTAATAATTTTACACGAGACGGACAAACATTTCTTGAACCTACAAACCATCTTTTTAGTTTTAATAATCCCTATGGTGCTTGTCCAAAATGTGAAGGTTACGGAGATGTAGTAGGTATAGATGAAAGTCTTGTGATCCCCAATACAACTCTGTCAGTTTATGAAAATGCCATTTTTCCTTGGCGTGGAGAAAGCATGTCATATTTTAGAAATGAACTGGTCAATAGTAGTCATAAATTTGATTTCCCTATACACAAGCCCTATTTTGAGTTAGATGTAAATCAAAAAAAATTACTTTGGACTGGAAATTCCTATTTTACAGGGCTCAATGCATTTTTTGAAGAGTTAGAAGCCAAAGCCTATAAAGTTCAAAACAGGGTATTACTTTCTCGTTATCGTGGCAAAACAAAATGTAGCAAATGTGAAGGTAAACGACTACGTGAAGAAGCCAGTTATGTAAAAATTGGCGGGCATTCTATTATAGATTTAGTAGAGCTACCAATCAAAGAACTCAAAGCTTTTTTTGAGGAATTGACACTCACAGAAAATGAAAACGAAATTGCAAAAAGACTATTAGTCGAAATCAGAAATCGCTTGCGCTTTCTATCTAATGTTGGGCTCGATTATTTAACTTTAAACAGAAAATCAAATACACTTTCTGGTGGCGAAAGCCAACGAATAAACCTTGCTACATCACTTGGCAGTAGTCTTGTTGGCTCAATGTATATTTTGGATGAACCCAGTATAGGTTTGCATTCCAAAGATACCGAACAGCTTGTTTCTGTATTAAAATCATTACGTGATTTGGGCAATACGGTTATAGTGGTTGAACACGATGAAGTTATTATGAAAGCCGCAGATTATATTATTGATATTGGTCCTGAAGCTGGTAGTTTTGGCGGAAAAATTATGGCCACTGGTGATTATGATTCTATTTTAAAAAACGATACACTAACGGCAAAATACCTCAATGGAACAATGGCCATTGAACTTCCAAAAAACCGCAGAACATCAAAATATGCTGTAAAAATCGAAGGGGCACGTGCCAACAATCTAAAGAATATAGATGTAGAATTTCCATTAAATATGCTTACTGTGGTAACAGGTGTTTCTGGAAGTGGAAAAAGCACGCTAGTTAAAAATATTTTATATCCAGCACTAAATAAAGCCCTTGTTGGATATGGTGATAAACCTGGTGATTTTTCAAGCATTTCTGGGAACTTTAGTTCTATAAAATTTATTGAATTTGTAGATCAAAATCCTATTGGACGGTCTTCACGCTCCAACCCTGTAACTTATATCAAAGCGTATGATGATATCCGAATGTTGTTTTCAAAACAAAAACTCAGTACGCTAAGGAATTACCAACCTAAACACTTCTCTTTTAATGTTGATGGCGGTCGCTGCCCTAGTTGTAAAGGCGAAGGTGTTGTAACTATTGAAATGCAGTTTATGGCTGATGTACAACTCAAATGTGAAAGCTGCCATGGAAAACGTTTCAAAAAAGAAGTTTTGGAAGTCAAATTCAAAGAAAAAACAATAGATGATATTTTGAATATGACAATTGATGAATCTTTGACTTTTTTTGAAACTCACAATTGTAATAAAATAAAAAATAAACTACAGCCCCTACAAGATGTTGGATTGGGCTATGTAACACTCGGACAAAGTTCTTCTACCCTCTCCGGTGGCGAAGCACAACGTATTAAATTGGCTTCATTTTTAGGCAAGGGAACTAATAGTGAATCGGGACTTTTTATTTTTGATGAACCAACAACAGGTTTACATTTCCATGATATTAAAAAACTTCTTAAATCATTCAATGCACTGATTAGTCATGGCCATTCCATAATTGTTATTGAACATAATTTGGAACTCATCAAATCTGCTGATTATATTATTGATTTAGGCCCAGAAGGTGGGAAAAACGGCGGACATCTTTTGGCCGAAGGCACTCCTGAAACAATTATAAATTCAAAAAAATCTAGCACAGCAAAATATCTTAAAGATATTTTAAATAGCTAATAATCAATTATTTATGTGATAATATAAATTATGGCACACTGTTTGGTTAAAACTAAAAAAGAACCTTTAAACATTTATATTATGAAAAAGTTACTGATTATTTTAAGTGCCGCTATTTATTCTAGTTTTTCGTTTGCGAATGCGCCACTAAGCGCTCGCAATTACAGTAATGCTTTCATTTTTGATGAACAGGGAATTGAATTTGCTGTATTTCCAGACGGACAATTTGATTTTAATATTTTGAATCAAATCAATGGCGTTTATGGGTCAAATGTAAGCGTCTTGGATGTTGGATTTTATGATGATGTGTATGTCAGTTTTAACACAGGTTACCGCTATGACGCCTATATTCAGTATGATGATTTTGGTGCTATAGTTCAAATTCAAAATGTACCTGTTTTTTATGATTTTTATGGCCGTGTACGTCAAATTGGAAATATCCGTATTCATTACAACCACAGAGGATATGTTCGTCAAGTTGGGAGATTATATGTGAATTATCGTCCAAACTTGAGTTTTTATTGCCACGGATATATGAATAGTAGAAACCGCTTTTACAGACAACACCCATGGCATGTACAATATAGAAGACCAAGTGTGCACACAGCCGTAGTATACGATCGACCATACAGAAGGTATTATACCCCTACTCGTCGTCATTACAATGGCCCCTACCGCAATAATCGTAGACCAGAAGTGTATCATGGTAATCCACGAAGTAAAACAAGAAGTAACCATTCGCTTGGATATACCAATGGAAATCGCAATGAGAATTCTGTTACTAGGTCTACAACAAGACGTTCTGTAAATAGAACAAATAATAATGTTAATATGCGCAACCAAACTCCTGTTCGCTCTACCACACGTCCTCGTACATCTGTACGTACAACAACACGGTCTATAGCACAAAACAATACACGTTCGCAACAAAAACGAACGCCGAGTCGCTCAAGAAAAAACAACTAAAACCTACACTGATTTTGATTTTTGTTTGATTAGTACGAAGAGCCATCCTGAACTTGTTTCAGGGTGGTTTTTTATTTAGAATTCAATACTTCTGCTAACTGCTTTGTGCAATTTTTGCGAGAAAACCGTTCTATATCTTTTGAAGCTACAGAAAGTGAATTGGTTTTATAATCCTTAAAAAGCTCTAAAATATGTGTTTTTAATGCAGTTTCATTCTCGTAATCGAAGTATCTTCCTGTTTGGGTGTCCTTTAAAATAGACGGTATATCTGATGGCTTTGGCCCAAAGGCTAGAATTGGACGATTGGCATTGATATATTCAAATAATTTTCCTGGAATAATATATGACGCCTCTGTAGTATTGGCTTCAATAAGCAATAAGACTTGAGTTTTTCTTTGGTACATAATAGCCTCATTATGAGTAACTGAGCCTACTATCTTTAAAAAAGAGGTAAGCCCTGCGGAGTCCATTGAGGCTTTAATATCTGCACTTACATTGCCTACAAGAACCAATTGAAAATTGGCCTTAAACTCAGGCAATTCTTGAATAAGTTCCGAAAGAACGTTCCACAATAGTATGGGGTCTCTTTGGTTTAAAAGAGAACCTATATGTGTGAATGAAAATTTTGAATCTAAAATAATTGAAGATACATTTTCGTCATCAAAACCATTGGTAATTACAGAAATAGGTTGTTGAGTGATTTTAGAAAACAACTGTTTTGTTTGTGAGGAAGTCACAATAATATGGTCTGATGTATTCAACACTTGACGCTCCAGTTTTAAATGTTTCTGTTGGGTCTTTTGAGTTAAATTCAAATTTTTGTGATAACTAATATCCGTCCAAGGATCTCTAAAATCGGCCAACCAACGCAGTTGATGTTTCGCTTTGAGTTGCATGCCAATAAGGTGCACACTATGAGGCGGACCTGTAGTGATGATAGTGTCGATTTGATGTTTTGAAATGTACGATGATAAATATTTTACAGAGGGTTTTACCCAAAAAATACGAGCATCTGGGACAAAAAAATTACCACGAATATAAATAAGAAAACGTTCAAAAAGACTTTGCTTTTTTGAATCTGGAATCCCTCCTTTTGACAATATACTGGTTTTTGATTTAAATAATAGACTCAAAAAACGTAGGGGTTCTTTTATGGGGTGTTTAAGCACTGTTATTTTAGAATCAACTTCTTGCAAGAGAGAAGAATCTAGGGTTGGGTATGAGGGATTTTCTGGACAGTATACAATAGGTTGAATGTTAAACTCAGGGAGATATTTAACAAACTTCAACCAACGCTGTACTCCAGGTCCACCAGCAGGAGGCCAATAATATGTTATTATAAGTACCTTTTTCATTTATTTTTATAAATTAAAACAAAAGCACCTAAAATTAAAATCAAAAACACAATAGAACTTATAAGAGAAATCTTTGCGCCAGTATGCACCACTTGTGGTTTGAACTCAAACTTTATGGTGTGATTGCCTTTTGGAATTTCTAAACCTCTTAAGATATAGTTTACATTGTAATGCGGTACTTCTTGTCCATCAATAGTGACCTGCCACCCATTTTTGTAATAGTTTTCAGAAAAAACAGCAAAACCATCATTGCTATTAGTAGAAGAATAAACAAGTTTGTTTGGCGCATAATCTATCAATTCAATATAGGCCTCTGAATCTATAGTATAGCTTTTTGATTTATGGTATTTTTTGTTTATGACTGCTGAAATTTTAGTTTTTAACGTGTCAAGCGCGAGAATTTCAGCATCTGCATTAGCAACGGCTGTTAGCGTATTTATAAACCATGCATTGCCATTAATTTGATCATTTTCAACATATTGTAACTGATTATCATCGTCGCTGTAAATGATGTATTTGGTGTTTAGCATATTAAATACCTCTGGATTTCCTTTTTCAATATGAAACGACATTAACTCATTGAAACGGCGCATTTTGGCTGCATGATAACCACTTATGGAATTGTGAAAATAAGACGCTTTTGTAGAAGCATCAGAAGTGTCGTACACCCTAAAAATATCTTTGTCTTTCAAAATTTCCTTATCAATTGAAGTGGCTGTGTAAGGTTTATCAACTTTTAAAGCAGATACAAAGTTATCGTTGTTGACATAACGTCGATCAACAGCAACTAAATCAAATACAATCAAAACACCAAGGATTATAAGAGTTTTGTTTTTATTTATTTTATGTTGAAGGTAAAACCATAAGGTTGTAGAGGCAACTGCAATAAGAGCAATAGTTCTTATCGAATCGTTGGTAAATAGCTGTATGCGGTCTTTGCGTAATGCTTTTACAAAATCTACACCATAGAATTTTTGATATTGCCCATCGCGAAGTCCTACAAAATCAAACAAACTCGTTTTGAACAACAAGAATATTGTAGTTAAACCTAGAATTGAAAATGCAGCATATTTAAGCGCCTTTAGTTTTTGTGATTCTGATGTATCATCTGTAAAAAACTTACTGAGACCTAGCATGGCCAAAACAGGAATACAAAGCTCTAGAATAACCTGAATAGAACTTACCGCTCTAAATTTATTATAAAGAGGTACATAATCGATAAACAAGTCTGTAAGTCCTGAAAAGTTTTTTCCAAAGGATAATAATAAGGATAAAATTATTGCCGAAACTAGCCACCATTTATGTTGTTCTCTATATAGAATTAGAGCAAGCAAAAACAAAAAAACAGGAACTGCACCCACATATGCTGGTGCTTCAACAATAGGTTGTTCGCCCCAGTACATTGGTGCTTGTTTTATTTCATTTCGCGCTTGCAATGCTGTTGCCCCCAAAGTTTTATAGGCTTTGTAGGTTTCAGAATTTGTATCTAATTCTTCTGTAGATCCACCACCCATAAATCGGGGAATTAACAAATTGAAACTTTCAATAATACCATAACTAAATTGGGTAATATATTCTTTTTCTAAGCCTGTTGTTTGAGGTCTTGGTGTACCATCGGGAAGTATAGATAATTCACTTTGACTACGAGTACTTTCTTTGACATATTCACTAGTGGCAAGTAAGTTAGAAGCGTTCATACCTACTGCTAAAATAGCAGCACAAATTAGGACAAATGTAGATTTCAAAAATCTTGGTAGTTCTTTCTCTCTAAATGCTATAATTAAATAAGAAAGACCTAAAAATAAAATAACAAATAACAGGTAATATGTCATTTGTGGATGATTCGTAACAATTTCTAAACCAGAAGCCAATGTTGTTAAAATAAAGCCTAAAAAATAGCGTTTTTGAAAGACTAAAATTATACCAGATAAAACAAATGGCATATAAGCAATGGCATGGGCTTTGGCATTGTGACCTACTCCTAAAATTATAATTAAATAGGTGGAAAACCCAAATGCAAGTGCACCAAGGGCTGACACACGAAAATCTTGACCCAAGACCAAAAGAAGGATGTAAAATCCTATAAAATAAAGTAACAGATAATCTGCAGGTCTAGGCAAAAAACGTAGGGCTAAATCTATTTTTTTGATAAAATTATTAGGATATTTTGCACCTAACTGATAGGTTGGCATTCCCCCAAAAGCACTATTAGTCCAATAGGTTTCAGTATCATTTGATACTCTAAAATCGGTATGCTGTTTGGCCATACCGGTATATTGTACAATATCGCTTTGAATTATTTTTTTGCCTTGCAAAATTGGACTAAAATAGGCCAAAGAAAGCAATATAAAACCAATAAAAACAAGTAGATGTTTGACGTATTTTTTGAGTAATTGATTCATAATCATTTAATTAATCTACCTCTTTATAATCAACATACTCTCCCACATCTTTATTAGATGAGTGTTTTTTGGGGGATTTATCTATAGATATTTCACCTTCTTTTTGAGTTAGATTTGTTGGAGCATCCTGATGAAATTGGCGTTCCATTTTTCGAGCAATAGCACGCAAAAAAAAAGGGGCCAAAAGACGCATTACATATTTGAAAATGGTATAAAACAAAACTATTATAAAAATAGTTTTGGCTAAGCCAACAATAGATGCCGTTTGAATCATAATTAACAAGTTTGCTCAAAAATACAATTCTTTAATTTATTTTTAGGGATTAATAACGCAATGAATACCAAAAAGCTCCAAAATACGTTTGTAATTGTATTTGATTTATTTAAAAATATGTAGATTTGATAAAAGCAAAACAACAATGACCTCAATCTTTAAAAACACCCTGATTTTTTTATTGTGCTGTACAGCTTCTGTTCATGCACAATACACCGATGTGATTAATTCTAACCGTCCAGGAGCTTCACAAACCGCATTTTCAGTAGGGATAAACGTATTACAATTTGAAGTTGGTCCTTTTTTAATGAATGAAAAAAGAACACCTTACCCGTCCTATGAAGTCAAAGGTTTTGGTGTTGACTTTGCTGCTCATTATGGGTTTTTTAAGGAAGCCCTAGAAGTTAATCTTCAAGGCACATATCAAAGGGATACAAAAACATACACTTTTGGTACTCCTATTGAAAGCAAAAGAGCAAACTTTAAAAATCTAAATTTAGGCGCAAAATACTTAGTTTATGACCCTAACAAGAACAGAGAGGAGAAAATAAACGTCTACAGTTATCATGCAAATCGGGGATTCAAATGGAGACATCTCATTCCAGCAGTTGCCGTATCGGCTGGTGTAAATTATGATACAAAAGATAATCCTTACACCGCAGGTGGTGTAGAGGGATTAAGCTATCGAGCTGCAGTTATTACACAAAATAATTTTTACGGCGGATGGGTTTTTGTAACTAATTTAATGATGGATCGCATCAGTTCAGTTCAACAAGATTTGCACTACATTCTTACACTAACGCATTCTTTCAATCCAAAATGGGCTGTTTTTGCCGAAAAGCATGGTATAAAAAGTGATTTTTATGCTGACAATCTTGTGCGTTTTGGTGGTGGATATCTCTTTAACAAAGACCTCCAATTTGACACAGCAGTTACGTTTAACTTTAAGGATACACCATCTGTTTTTAGTGTTAATTTTGGTGTTTCTTACAGATTAGATCGTCATGTAGATAAACCAAAAATCAATAATAAGAGCTCAGCAAAAGATCAAAATAAAAAAAAATCACGCTCCAAAAAAAGGAAATCAAAAAAGAAAAAAGTTGAAGATTTTGACGAAGGTTAAATTTTATGATTGAAATAAAAGAAGTTACTTCTAAAGAAGGAAAAAAAGCATTTGTAAAATTTCCATTTGAATTATATCAGAGTTCTCCATATTGGATTCCTCCCGTTATTATTGAAGAAATTTCAATATTTGATAAAACTAAAAATCCAATTCTAAAAGATGCAGAAGTTCGTCTTTTTTTGGCATACAAAAACAATGTCATTGTAGGACGTGTAGCAGCTATTGTCAATTGGATTGAAATCAATGAGCAAAA